>ERZ791654.189-NODE-189-length-44669-cov-2.655803_pt1 | contig 44669 bp, 38 predicted proteins | sample MGYA00509960_ERZ791654 | MGnify/ENA primary metagenome ERZ791654 (study PRJEB30046, sample SAMN00715198) | human gut metagenome | study: EMG produced TPA metagenomics assembly of the A metagenome-wide association study of gut microbiota in type 2... | reverse complement strand
TTTTACTTTCTTCCACTCTCCGCTAAACTCCGGGAATCGCAAAGCTGGAACATTAAGGATTTTTTTATCGTTATTATTTGACATAGTCGCTATTCATTATCAGGGTTAATTTCAAATGGCAACAAGTTGTCACCTTCATTAAAACGGTCGAAATCCGAGCTAAACAAACGGTCTTGAATGACACGGTATTTCTCAAATTCAGTTTCAGCAAATTTTTTGGCGAATTCGGCTGTAACCTTGCCGGCATCAGAAAGGATTGCATCTCCACCAGCTTCAAGAATGATGTCTATACGTTTTGCCCAATCTTCCATCGTCATGGGTAGATGACGCTTTGCCATACGTTCAGCCATATCCAACACGGCATTGACCAAACGCCCCATATCTTCCAGTTCTACGCCTTTCAGATAGTTTTTTGCAATGCTTACATCAGTCTTTACAATTTTTCCGTCAGGGGCATTCTCCCACGTAGTCAGTCCCATATGCTCTTTCTCTGCATCGGCTCTATTCACGATCAGTTCTGCGGCAGTATGACCATGTACGGCATAGTGCATTTTGTTCTGGACTTTTTTAAAAAACAGTTTTGTGGTCGGAGCATCACGGTTATAGTCAATTGCAGTGGCATAAATATCGGTAAGTTTCTGATAAAAACGGCGTTCACTCAACCTTATCTCCCTGATTTCGGCAAGTAAATGTTCAAAATAATCTTCACCAATGAAAGAACCATTTTCCATTCTTTTTTTGTCTATCACGTAGCCTCGGATAGAGAATTGGCGAATGACAGCAGTGCACCATTGGCGAAATTGTGTAGCTCTAATACTGTTTACCCGATATCCAACAGATATAATGGCGTCCAAATTGTAAAACTGGGTTTTCCTGTTGACCTGGCGCTCACCCTCTGTTTGAACTACCGAGAAAAACTCGGTAGTTGCCTCTTTCTGTAACTCCTGAGTGGCATATATATTCTTAAGGTGCAAACCAATGTTGTCTGTCGAACAATCAAATAAGATGGCCATAGCTTTCTGCGTACACCAGATGGTATCATTCTGATACATCACCTGTATGCCATCTTCCTTACCCTCAATAGCGAAGATAAGGAATTCTGCCGTACTGTTTCTTATCTCAAACCGTTTTGACATACCTCCACTTATTCAACTAGTCCCAATTCTTTCAAATACACCTCAATCTCTTTGTCCAGTTCAGCACGCTTGGCTTCAAGTTCTTTAATTTCTGCCATTACAGCCTTGATGTCGATAGGTTCTTCTTCCTCAAAGGTATCAACATACCTGGGAATATTCAGGTTGTAGTCATTATCAGCAACTTCTTTTAAGGAAGCAAGATGGCTGTATTTTTCTATTTCTTTACGGTCACGGTAAGTTTCAACTATCTTTTGTATATGCTGTGGACGAAGCTTGTTTTGAGTCTTTACTTTTTCAAATTCTTTGCTTGCGTCAATGAACAGGATATTATCGTCCTCTTTGCGGCATTTTTTGAAGACAAGAATGCAGGTCGGAATACTTGTGCCATAGAAAATGTTGGCTGGTAATCCGATAATAGCATCTATATAGTTTTTCTTTTCTATGAGGAAACGACGTATAATACCTTCTGCGTTTCCACGGAACAATACACCATGAGGAGCGACACAAGCCATTGTACCGCCTTCATTCAAATGGTAAATCATGTGTAAAATGAAAGCGTAATCGGCCGTTTTCTTTGGTGCGAGTCGTCCGGCCTTACTGAAACGGTCATCATTATTGAACTTGTCAGCTGCACTCCATTCGGCAGAGAACGGTGGATTTGCGACTACTGCATCGAACTGGGTATCGCCAAAAGCATCCCATTCTAGTGTATCGCCGTTTTCTATCTTGAAGTTGCTGAACTTGATTCCGTGAAGAAGCATATTCATTCGGGCAAGATTATAGGTAGTCGGATTCTTTTCCTGTCCGTAAATATATACTGCCTTTCCTATACTTGCAGCACGTAACAACAACGAACCACTGCCACAAGTGGGATCATACACATTGCGCAGACGCTGGTGGCCGATAGAAACAATCTCCGCCAATATACGACTGACTTCCTGAGGCGTATAGAACTCTCCTGCTTTCTTTCCGGCTCCAGCAGCAAATTGGGAAATCATGTATTCGTAGGCATCACCGAGAATATCAATTTCCTGTGAGGCTTCCACACCAAAATCTATATCATCCAAAGCAAGAAGCACATTGCTGACCAATGTATTCTTGTCGTCAGCGGTCTTACCCAACTTAGGAGAAGCCAAATCTATATCAGAGAACAGTCCTCCGAAATCCTCTTCGCTATCCTGCCCAAGTGTACTGTCCTCTATGCGTTTCAAAGAACGTTCCAGCATTGGCAGGATATTTTCTTTTCGTTTGATTGTGTCTATCACAGATGAAAACAGATATTTGGGCTCTATAAAATAACCGATATTTTCCAGGCACTGGTTTTTGACCTCTTCCTGTAACTCCATTGCATCGGCATCGGTCATATCCCACAATTCTTTAAAAGTGACTTCGTCATCTTCAAGTGCACTGTTGGCGTATTTCTCTATTTTTTCCGACAGGTATTTATAAAAGATAAACCCCAAGGTAAAATACATAAAGTCGCTTGCCGACATATTGCCACGCAAACGGTTTGCGACCTCCCAAAGCTGGTCACGGAGTTTCTGTTGTAATTCTTCGCTCATATTATTTTTTCTTATTTTTCGTAATTAATATTGCATCAGAGATATATACTGCAGGACAATTATAAGAATTGTTAGTCAAACACTGATGCTTGAATTTTCCGCTGAATAGATTTAAGGCAATAACCATATTCCAATATGATGTTGGGTTACATTCATATCCGGGATCAAGACAAAACACATTGAATATACCATCTTCATCATATTCGTATCCAATGGCAAGAACAGCATGACCACCACCCGTTTTAAAATCCATACCAAGAATAATGGGGATATTGTCATCTATTGCTGTCTTTACTAACTCCCAAAAATCAGTTTCTCTAAAATTATCATTAATATTGGAATATTGGGCAGTAACAACCTCTCCATAAACCCTATTGACTAATTTGGTAAGCCGATCAAAATAAAAGCCACCTCTTATCATACCATGTTTGTCAAAAAATTCATGGAATAGCTTTTCCGTTTCTGGTGACTTCTTTATATTATCGTATACATCTTCAATCTGAACTCGACTTATCGTCTTCAAGATAAGTAAATTCATCATCAAAGAATATACAGCGCATGCACCATCAATATCTCCTTGACGAATATGAACTGGATGATAATTGCGTTTTTTTATACTACATCCTTTCTCTGTAAGGTATAGACTATCTATAATTTTAATCATTTTCTATAGATTTTTGCTCAAATTGTTTGCGTAAATCATCCAACACCTGTCCATTGTAAGAAAAGTATTTTGCTCCTTGATAGGCATTGGATGGTGTTCTTTTTTCTTCCGGTAGAAAAGTTCCTACGAAGGGTGATAATTTATATATTCTTCCTTCATATTCAATAGAATCATCACTTGCAACTTTTACATTTATATTGGTTGGGATAAAAGTGATGTATTCTCCTACCGGAATATTAACCATACTGAATTTGAATCTTTCCCGTTTCTTCGGACGTTCTATTTCAATTTCTTGCTCCTCCTTTTCAGCATTAGTAACAATAGGTTTATTATCCTTATATTCTGTCACAACTGCATCGTCTACAGTTTGGGCAATATCTCTGAATATATCAAGTGCTACTTTGGGATCAACGTTAAAGAACTCCCTGTTTTGCCTAATACGTAAGTCAGTCAATCGGTCTATAGTCTTATGGACCAACTTCTCAACTTCATTAAACTTGGAAGTTCTCATTGTGGCGAAAATTTCAAATGGAAGCGGAACCGCTGTGTTATCCAATTCCTTTGAGCGTACATCAACAGGACGTGAACTTTTACCAATCTTAACCCAATCCTCACGAAAACTCGGATTCGTAAGAATATATACATAGCCTATTTCTTTATTGTCACTCATATTTTATTCCCAACTAAAAGTTCTTATAATACCACGCAGACGGTCAAGAATGCGTGTCAATGCTTTTCTTGTCTTTATCAGGCCAAGATGTTTCTCTTTCAAAGCCTTTTGTATGATTTCCGGCTGTTCCTTCTGGAGATAATCATATTCTTTCAAATAATGAGTCAATACATCAGAAGGAATACCCTCATCTTCCGATAAAGAGCGTACTGCCTTTTCCCGTTCTGTAGTAATATATTGATTCAACCGTTCTTCCAAATCGCTAGTGCCATCCGCTTTTTTACGTTGCACCATAAAATTCTCCTTATCCTCATCCACATTCTTTTGGATAAAACCGTCAATTAGTTTCGCCTTGCTACGCATTTCTGCATCTTTAATCATTGTGTCAATGATATGCTGACGGCGATCTGCATAATCGGCACTATATGGGTCAAGTTCAGCAATGAGTTCAAGTATATAAGCTACATTGATAACATCACTATGTAGAAGTTCCAAACAGAAATCCACATCCTCTAATCCTTGATTATTTCCGTAAGGGACAGGTTCTTCGGCAACTACAGATGGACTGGCAGGTGTATCGATAAATCCGACAGTAATATCGAGATATTTACTTTTGTAGTCATTAAATTGCTGTTCTGTCATTCCAAGATCTTCCGCATCTTCATTGTAATCTTCATATATTTGGATTTCAGCATGTTTACGGATAATATCACGGAATGCCAGTACAAAGTCTTTCTTGTCTTTTTCGCTTTGCAGAATATCAATACAACTTGGATTAGGGTATTTTTTCAAAAAATCCGATGCCAACTGTCTGTATTCTTTTTTTACTTCCTCGTATGGTGGCCTTATAATATCCTCCAGGTTGTTGGAATTGCTGAACAGCTTGATTGCCGTATCTACATTGGATTTCAGATCACGGAAACATATAATTTTGCCGAATCTTTTTCTCTCATTCAATACGCGGTTTGTACGGCTAAAAGCTTGTAGTAAAGAGTGATATTCCAAATTCTTATCCACATAAAGCGTATTCAGCTTCTTGCTGTCAAAACCGGTAAGAAACATTCCTACAACAAGACAAAGATCAAGCGGTTTCATGTCCGCTTTCTTCTTTTTCATGCGCAGGTTTATATCATCGTAGTATGCCCGGAAATTTTCTGTTGTAAATGAAGTACCGAACATTTCATTATAGTCATCCATGATGGCCTGCAATTCGTCAGCATCTCCTACACTACCACTTACATATTGCCCTGTACCCATTCCTGTCTGTTCGTCATCCTGACTGCCGTTAGCTGCGTATGTAAATACCGCACCTATGCGGATTTTAGGATTCAGAGATTTGAATATCTTATAATAACGGATAAGCATGGGTACAGACTGCACGGCAAACAGTGCATCAAATTCCCCGTCAAAAGTTGACTTGCTGAAATTATTGAGGATGAACTTTGCTATTTCCTCCATACGGGTGGCATTTTCTTTTTCCACCTCTTCATTTCCATGATAATACTCTACAAGGAACCCCAATACATTTTCATCAGCAATGGCATCCTTGATGAGGTATTTATGCAGACAATTCCCAAAGATTTCTTTTGTGGTATGCCCGTCCACCGCATTCTCCGCAAAGATAGGAGTACCCGTAAAACCGAATACTTGGGCATTGTCAAAGAACTTCATTATTCGTTTGTGACTTTCCCCAAAGTGGCTTCTGTGGCACTCATCGAATATCATAACAATGCGAGAGTGGCGTATTGCTTCTATCTTGTTACTGTACCAAGTCTTGCTGACGGCAGCATTGAGTTTTTGGATAGTAGTAATGATAATTTTGGAATTACTTTGTAGACGTTTTACTAATTCATCAGTATTATCCGTACCATCCACCGCACCTGGTTCGAATGCCTCATATTCTGACTGCGTCTGCGTATCAAGGTCGTGGCGGTCAACAACAAACATCACCTTATCAACATCGTCCAGTTCGGAAACGAGTTGGGCTGCCTTGAAAGAAGTTAATGTCTTTCCGGCACCTGTCGTATGCCATATATAACCGTTGTCGTTTGAATTCTTTACTTTATCCAATATCTTTTCTACGGCATAGAACTGATATGGACGGAGAACCATCAAAGACTTATCACCCTCATGTAGCACTATATATTTGCCAATAATTTTTCCGAGTGTACATTTCTCGAGAAAGAACGCAGCAAACATATCTAATTCATTGAATGGATGATTGGAAGCATCAGTCCAGTTGAAGGTAAATTTGTAACCTATATTCGGATTATTTGCAAAATAGCGTGTGTTTACGCCATTGGAAATTACAAATAATTGAATGTAATCAAACAAACCGTGAAAAGATGTCTTGTGGTAACGCTGTATTTGATTATATGCCTGCTTGAGTTCCACTCCACGGCGCTTCAGCTCAATTTGAACCAATGGAAGTCCGTTAATAAGAATGGTTACATCATAACGGCATTTCTTTCGCCCTTCCACCGTGATTTGGTTGGACACCTGAAACTCATTTTGACACCATTGTTGACGGTTGAGAAATTCTACCCAAATGCGTTTGCCGTCTGCCGTGTCAAGCGGATAGAGATCCCGGAGTTTTTTCGCTTTTTCAAAGCGTGTTCCTCCTTCAAGATAGATAAGTATCTTTTCAAATTCCTCGTTGGTAAACTGAGTACGGCCATGCTCCTCCAACCGCTTACGATTGTGTATCTCCAACTGCCGTTTGAAATTGGCTTGAAGATTATCCTCCTCTGCAATCTGGATATACTCATAATCCATTTGCTGAAGTGTGGCGATAAGTCCGGCTTCTAGTGCCGCTTCACTTTGTATTGTCATAATTATGCTTTTCCGTTACTCTTTTGTATTCAGGCCTTTGATAATCTCAATGCCTAATGCATTCTCAATCTTACATATGGTTTCCAACGACATGTTCTTTTTCCCTTTCAATACTTTGGAGATGTATTGTTGGGTGCAGTTCATTTTTTCGGCAAGCATCTGTTGTGTCAAACCGAGCTCCGTCATTCGTTTAGACATGGCAGCTGCAATACCTTGTGAGTATTGCAACCAATTTTTTATATCCTGTTCCGTTTCACATGTTGTCGATATGGAAGTCACAGGTGACATTCTATTTGTCGTCATGTTCATTAGAATACCATTTTAGCTTTGATTGCAAAGTTACTGCAAATGCCTCAATAAAACAACCGTTGTGTTGTGTTTCTATAACTTAGTCCTGCAAAAAAGAAGTGAATCAAACTGTCAACCACTTAAGTAGTTCTAATCTAATAGGAAATCTATTTCATCATTGTAAAAACGAGAAGCTGTCTTCGTTTGCGGTTATATAAGTCACCAATATAGAACCTATTTTACTTACTCAAGCATTGATAATTACGCGTATATATTTTGTAGTGCTCATTGACTGTGTCCACATCAAGATTCTCCTGTTGATACGAAAGCATTCTATGTCATCCTCGCCGTCAAGGAGGACAATACTAAGGGCTCGACATCTATAACAAGTCAAAGGGAAGCGGTCTGGTTGGGATAAAATACTTAATAACCTTTATGTGAGATAGGAGCTTCAAGAATTGGATTTATATGCTCGGATGGCCCCAAGGAGCTTGATGACATCTTCAACGTAATGTTTCCTGGTGCCAAGTTTCAGAGATGCACACCCATTTGATTTACAACTTACTGAGCGACGTCCGTAATGGTGCAAAGTGTATTTGGCTGACGATTTGAGACAGGTCTTCCGTATGGGAGACAGGAACAATGCCGAGGAACACGCCTAGGATGAGAGGCTGTACTTCTATGCAAAAGAAATTGGTATTACAGAAGCATCAAGAGATGAAGCGAGGACGCTTCCTAATAGGCATATTTACTTACCTGAACTAGACAATAATCTACACCATGAACTGGATAGAGCGGTTGCAGAAGGACTTTCGGATGGTTTCAAGGATGCGCTGGCCGTGCCTAACGAGGAATCAGTCAGAAAAGAAGTCCTACCTGAGGTCGACTCTTGAAATCAATATTGACAGGAATATACTCCAAAATGAAGTATCAAATAAAACTATATATTTGCAAAACTCGGAAATCTAAAGACTCGCTCCAGACACACAGAATAAAACACTCCCCCGTTAAAGGAATGAGATAATCATTTATGGCTTGGTATCATAAAATAGCATCGAACCGAAGTAAGATTTGTATGGGGATTTTTATTTATCTAGTTACCTCATCTGTAGTTACCTGCCGATGATAGTTTTTGTCTTGCATTTCGCTATATCCCATAAATGCTATTTATTCGATTAAATCACAGAAAAACGAATAAAAACTTGGTTTACCCATATATGCCCCTGCATAGAGATATGCCAAGTTCGTAAATTACCTCAGACATGTCAAGCGATGGGCTTCACGTATTCCTCCGGCAGCCATTCTGCAAGTGAGACAATCGCCTGATATTGCTCCTTGGTCAGAATCGAATTAGCATCGTCAGAGCATTCGTATTCCCACGGTAATTCGTATACAGTGCCCTCTTCCTGATAACCCATATAATTGTGATATGAGTCAGGAACTAGCCGCACATAATCCTCTTCGAGCAGGATCCTTAAGAGCTTCTCGGCGTCGTATATCAGCAGCGGTGCCCCGGCCTTATACAAAGCTGTAGCTACTTCAATGGCCAATCCGGCATTGGCAGAATAACTGTTGGAAACAACAATTTTCCACCCTTGTTGCCGGTCGTTTGAAGCAAAGATATTCAGACGTGAAAGACCCAGTTCTCCGTAATGGTCAGTTGCAAACCGCATGAAATCATCCGGACTGTCAATGTCATACATTTCCGCCACATCCATGAATTTCTTCCGCTTGTAATAGACCACATCACGCAGTTCTTCAGGAACATCCTGTGGATCTGTGTGGATGCGCCCCCTGAATCCTCGCTTCCGGTGATAATTTTCATACACCTCATTGGCAATGCGGAAATAGGTGCAATACTTTCGTATGGTCATGATTTTCAAAAGAGGGGCAGAAAGCCCATGCACCGAGTCCTCCAATGCCTTGATGGCCGTTTCCCGATCTTCCACCTCAATTTTGAAATTCGGCACTATGCGGTTAAATTCTCTTTGTGCAATCCGTCCTATACGCTGCTGATACGGCAGGTTTTGCGCCACGTAATCGTTGAACCCGTCGGGATTTGCGACAACGACATCAATCATCCGTTCCAGATAGTCGAAGAGGCGGATTAAGTTCTCCCTGCACCACGTATCATCTGGTTCTGCATCTGTACACTTGGAGTCATTCGTAATGATAAAACTGGTCCGCTTCCGATCCGTAACACGGATTGACCGGGAGTCTCCGTATTGGCTCGAAGCGATATGGAACCACCTGGTCTCCATAGGGTTGAATGCAATCCAATCCGCAAGGAACGCTTCCCGACTTTCATATTCCCCCGAAGTAATCAATTCCTCGGCATACCCCCACTCTTCCGGCGTAGGCCGTGGCACTTCTATATAGAATCCCCGGTACTCATCGTCGCCCATTGCGGCCAGCCGCTCGAACCGATGCTGAATCTCAACCAGCCGTTCAAGCATATCGCCACCAACGACAATCTCCCATTGACGACTTTCTCCCAACGCCTCCAAATGCAAGGCATTCAAGCCGACCTCCTTAGCTAAATCGGCAATGAACTTTCTATCTATAATCTTTCTTTCGTTCATTTCTGTATGTCCATTAAATTTCAATAAATCTGGCCGGATCAAATCCGTTCATCAGGTGTTCATCCTCAAAAACATATCCCATCTGGTTACAGGCAATTCATTATTTTTCAAGTATCTGCTGTTCTCCTTTCCTTGATTGTTCAATCTGTTTCCCTATGATTGCCTTCACCTGCGCAAATGAAACCGGTGTGAAATCGTTGTTGTCCACTCCGACATCATATTGTGTCGGAAGAAGCATACTCAGCCGAGAAGTATCCTTTCCGGTATTGTTCCTTCGGGTATGCACGTGTCCGAAAAGTTGCCAGATGTCATCGTATGAGCCACCATAGCAAAGGAACGGACAGTGATTCAGATAAATCTTCTGTTTATCCACCTCGATATACATCTGCATCGCTATCTGCTCGAAGTATTTCGTGTAATTCTGCCTCAGGTTCTTGATGTCGTGGTTGCCGGAAATAAGGTATATTTTCCCGTTCAGCCTGTTCAGTATGTTTATCCATTCGGCAGAACCGCCCAAACAGAAATCGCCCAGGTGGAACACGATATCCTCCGGGCCGACTACGCGGTTCCAGTTTGAAATAATCGTTTCATTCATGTGCGACACATCCTTGAATGGCCTGTTGCAGAACCTGATGATATTGGTGTGGTTGAAGTGGGTGTCGGATGTAAAGAACACCCTGCTTCCATCAAATTTATAATTCATAATCTTTCATTCATGCGCATCACTGCGCGGTTAATAATACATTACAATTCTGCCTGTGGACGGAATTGACGGGGAAGAGCACATCGTGCGAACGTCACCAATAGGCATCAAACAAAAAACGTCGAAAAGTTTGGTAAGGACTCTCCGACGGTTTTCATTTATCGTTTCAGCGGGATACCAGCATCATCGTATCCCCGATGGTCTATCAGACGTTCGTCGGAAAATGTCTCCAAAAGTATAGAATGCTCCAATGCCAGAAGTATGGACACATGACAATCTCTCAAGGCATTTTATGCCTTGATCCGATACAGTGTTCCAATTATTCATTCTTCTTTGCAGCATTGTAAGCTTTATGTTTTTATTCAATTGATGGCACAAAATTACGGATTTTCTTGAGGACCAGCAAATTTCTTTAGAGAAAAGCCGATGTGAAGCAAAATGAGTGGTCCATAGTGCAAAAGTGCAAGTGCAAATATATATTATGGATAGAAAAAAATAACCAAAAGAATTTGTGTAAGCTAAAATATACTATTATTTTTGCTAATAAAGTGTCATGATTATGGTATCATCAATAGATAAAGCTCTTAGGGATCTTATGAATGCTAGCCTTGCAGAACTTGAAAAGGTGTTGGGTTGTGATGTATTTAACTATTTTGGCCCTATAGCAGATGGTCAGGAAAATACAATTTTAGGAATCATAGAAGATTTAGCCAAAACACCTGAAAAAAAAGATTGCTTGGCTGTAATATTGACAACGACAGGCGGAAGTGCAGCTGCAGTAGAGAGGTATGTAAATATTATTCGACACCATTACGATAAAGTTATTTTTATTGTTCCAGATTGTGCATATAGTGCTGGTACAATTTTTTGTATGAGCGGTGATGAAATCTGGATGGATTATTTTTCTGTTTTAGGCCCAATAGACCCGCAGGTCCCTAATAAAGATGGAAAATTTGTACCTGCATTAGGGTACTTAGATAAGATTAATGAGTTGGTCAGAAAAGCTCAAACAAACAATTTGACGCAAGCTGAATTTCTTATACTGAAAGATTTTGACCTTGCAGAGTTGCGAGGATACGAACAAGCAAAGGAGCTTACAATTTCATTATTGAAAAAGTGGTTGGTAAAATACAAATTCAAGAACTGGGACAAGCATTCGGATGGGCTCCCTGTTACACCTATTGAGAAAGAGCAGCGGGCAGAAGAAATTGCGAATAAACTTGGTGATAATAATGAATGGAAAACTCATGGACGTCCAATAGATATTGAAACGCTCAAGTCTCTTAAATTACAAATTACTGACTTTAGCAATAAGCCTGAACGTGATGCTATAAGAAATTATTATAAGATTTCGAGAGATTTTATTGCTAGACACAATTTCTCTCTATTTATTCATACTAGAACATTTCTTTAAAATGGATATTACAATTAAATTAAAGGAGACTCTTGATACAACTGAAAAAATGTTAGAATCAGATCCTCAAGTAAAATCTTTTGAACAGACATTGCAAGAATTTAAAAAAATGGTCGAGTTGGGTATTGTTAAGCCAAGAGGTTATAATATTCGAACAATTGACCATGGAATAACATCGTTCCAATTTAATAAATAATTGGGGGAATATACACATCTATATTCCTTATACATTCTAAAAGTACTCCCAACCAAAGGGAAGATAAGAGATGGCTGAGCCATGGAAAATGGCTTCAGCCATTTTTCTTTTAGCTGCAAAATATGAGCACCTCAAATGTACGCCAAGCAAAATATAATTCATCTCAGAGCATTGTATGCCACATACAATACAAGTAAAACGAAATAATCTTGATGTTTTTACTAACTTTGTGCCGTTTATAAAAAGACAATTATTGTTCAACAATATGAAATGGCAAGTTTGCATATAGCTGCGCATAACAGATAGCATTCTCAATTTAAGCTATTTAGACATACAGGCTTCAGATTATAGGTCTGTATGATTGTTTTGCCATTATCTCAAATTATCACATTATAGACAAGTAACATCAGCAGCTCACTGAGCTTGCTGTATTTAAACATGTTGAACAATGAACTATACATACAGAAACATTTGGCTCATCAACTTTCCTGTCATGATGAGCATCCTTATCGAACAACTTATAAATATAACCGATGCCATTTTTCTGGGGCATGTCGGTGAAATAGAATTGGGAGCATCGGCACTTGCCGGAATATGGTATCTGGCCATTTATATGCTCGGTTTCGGATTCAGTCTGGGGCTGCAGGTTGTCATTGCACGGCGCAATGGTGAGCGTAACTATCCTGAAACAGGCAAGACATTCTTTCAAGGACTGATTTTTCTGTCAGGTCTGGCCATCCTGCTGTGTACCGTTTCGAAAATATTTTCCCCCATTGTTCTGGGCAGACTGATTGCCTCGGAGGAAGTATATGCTGCAGTCATCGATTATCTGGACTGGCGCATCTGGGGATTGTTGTTTTCCTTCCCATTTCTTGCATTGCGGTCTTTCCTTGTCGGTACCACACTTACGAAGCCTCTGAACAAGGCTGCACTTGCAGCTGTAATGGTCAATATACCTTGCAACTGGCTTCTTATATTTCATTTTGACATGGGTATTTCCGGTGCTGCAATGGCATCGTCTTTTGCTGAATTATGCTCATTGGCAATACTGTCAGTCCATATTTTACGGAAAATGAACCGGCAAGCCTATGGCCTGAAATGGCAATTCGACAGGAAAATATTGCATCATGTCTGCCGTGTTTCTATCTGGAGCATGTTCAACCAGTTCATCGGCGTGGCCTCATGGTTTGCCTTCTTTGTGGCCGTAGAGCATCTGGGAGAGATGGAACTGGCGGCTACAAATGTCATACGCAGCATATCCACCCTGTTTTTCGTCATTGTCAATTCGCTGGCGGCAACCACGGGTTCATTGGTGGGCAATCTGCTGGGAGCAGGGCTAAAGGACCAGGTTGTACCGTTATGCAACAGGGTTATCCGTATGGGATATGCCGTGGGAGGCCCGCTGATTATCCTTTCCATCATCTGTTTCAATCCGATTTTCAGCATTTATTCCGGGAACGGGGATCTGATGTGGACAGCTCATCTGCCGTTTATAGTAGCCCTGCTAAATTATGTTTTCGCCCTGCCAGGTTATGTATACATGAATGCCGTAACCGGAACAGGTGCTACACGTACGACTTTCATCTTTCAGGCTATAACCATCGTAGTCTATCAGATTTATTTATGGTCTGTAAGCTGTTTCAGTACATCCCTTTCCGTATACTGGACAGCTGAATATCTGTACGTGATATTGTTGGGGGTGTTGTCGGTTATCTATCTCAAGAACAAGGAATATTGAATATTCCTATCCGTTCTGTAACTTTTATGGAGGCGGTATTGTCAGACTGGATGATTACATGTGCCTTGATTATTTCTACACTTTTCCATTTAAATAATCCTTTTGATTACACCCTTTTTCTTCTATTTATGTAGAAATGACTATATAATTTATTCCGCATAAGATTTAGAAAAAATGTTGGAATACGAAGTTTATCAACTAAATTTGCGATAACATACTCACCCCGCTTCCCACAGGAACAGCGCGCTCAGGGTGAGTCTTTTATTTTATCTATTGGTATAGTGACGTTGTTAGTTACTTTTTATGAATTTAGTTGATGGTTTAGAGTTTTACACTTTTTCAAGCGAATAAATCGGATTCGTCACACTTTTTCAAGCGAATGAGACTTCATTTATACACTTTTCCATCAAAATTGAGGTTTGAAATCTACACTTTTCCATGAAATCATCAACTTCACTTTATCCCCATAATATATGCGTTGAAAATCTTTTTTCTATCTATTTAAGCCTTCCATTTGTTAATTCACCTTTCAACATTTCATATACATAAGCTGAACTTTCAATATAGAGCCCCGTAGATTCATCAGAGAGTTTTGCAAAAGTTTCTGAGTTATAGAATTCTTTGAGAGCAGTTGGCAAATCGCATCCGCTATCTTCCATAAGATAAGCTATTATATCTTTTGAAATACCCTCTACCAAATATTGCATCCGTTTATTCATATTCTACGTAAGGATTTTATGGCATCTGCCGAATGAAACAAGTATTGTGATGAAACTTTTTTGTATTTTAAACCATTCACGAGCTTTTGCAAATCAATAATTCCATCATCAAAATTACGGAACAAGGTTGCCACCCTTATAAGGTTTGCATTTTGACAGATCTATCTGATCAATTACTATATTCGAACCATGGTATAGTTTCATCGAATACCTCCTCCATTATTTAGACAAACTTGTGTTAGATCTTGAACACAATCATCAAATGAAAGTAAATGTTCTGCATCGTAATGCTCTGTAATAAAATCAATACCTTTAAAGCGTATCAAATAATTACTCGCTTCACGAACAGAAATATGGTGACTCTTGGCAAATTCACTAATAGCAGAAACAATATATGCTATCACGTTTTTATCAACCTTTTGCTCATTTTTCAAAACAACAGAAGCCGACATACCAAGAGCATCTAGTACCCTTGTAACAGTCTTTATTGTGAGCCCCTTCCCACTCTCTATTTTAGAAATCTGGGCTTTTCCGACTCCTACACGTTCACCTAGCTCTTCCTGGGTAAGCCCTTTGCGAAGACGCTCGTTACGAATCATCGGACCTATATTTTCCAAGCTATTTGCCATATGATATAATATTTGTATACTAACAAATATACAGCAAAGTTTCCAAAATAGGAAACAATCATTAATAAATTGTGTTCTACCTTTACTTTATCCCCGTATTCATATATACGTTTATTAAAGTAAAGTCAAAATAAGGGAAGAAAAGAGATGGCTGAGCCATGGCTAAATGGCTCCAGCCGTTTTTTCTTTTGGCTACAAAACTTATAAGCAATCGTTGTAAAGGTCAGTCTCCAACGGGCGCTCTGATTAAGCACAAAATACCTCACTCGTGATCCGAAAACATTTGTGAATCCATACTCGATTTTACAGCCCATTTTGGCGAAATAAACCCCGACATGCCCTATCTTTGCAGACGGGGTCTGTCGGGGCCTGAAAAAGCCGTTTTTGCCTTTTTCCCCTCTGTTTGCACAGAGTAAATATTTGATTTTGTGCGAAAAGACAAGTAAATTTATTTTTTGAAGCAGTAGCTGATTAATGGCCGACTGATATGTAACACGGCATAGAACTTAATACAAAATGAATACATATGTCTAGTAAAGAAAAATTACACCCAATAATAGATGGAGTTATTAACTACATCAACATGAATAATTCTGGAGCATTGCTGATAACTGGTAATTGGGGATGTGGGAAAACATACTACATGAAAAATACTGTTATACCATATATAAAGGACAATATTGATAGAAATATTATTATTGTTTCTTTGTTTGGATTGAATCATTTGAGAGAAGTGCCAGAACGCATATTGTACGCTTATTGGGATGCTGTTGGGAAAGAAAAAAATGGTTTTAATTGGGGAAGTTTGACAGATAAAGTAATGAAAATTGCAGATGCACTCCCGAAATTAAATGAATATGTTGACATTAACAAATTATTAGGAAAAGGGCAAGGGCTATATAATCTTATCCCCAAAGACATAATAATATGTCTTGATGATTTAGAAAGAGTTGTAGAAATAGTTAACATTAATGAAGTCTTAGGTGTTATAAATGAACTTGTGGAGAATATGGGGTATAAAGTGATCGTTATAGCAAATGAGGGATTCATTAACAAGAATCAATTAATATTTAAGGAAAAGGTTGTAGAAAAAACAATTGTGTTTTTATCGGACACTCTAAAAATCTTCGAAGAAATTGTTCGCTCATACGAAGATAGTGCTTATACCGCTTTTATGTGTAAGGAAGCGATGCATCTCATTTCACTAGATAATGATTTAGCAATCAAATCAGAATTATATAAAAAGCATATATCCAATATTCGGATACTAAAATTTGCAATAGAACATTTCTATGTAATATTCTCCTACTACAAAAAGACATCCGACCTCAAAGACTCTAAAATTCAACTAAAATTGAAAAACTATTGGGCATTTGTATTAGCTGTGTCCATTGAATACAAGTTAAATAATATTTCATTTGATGATAAAAGAACATTAGATTCATATGTTCATAACAGTATTGCGAATTTTGATATTGATTTGAACGGTACGTCTCAGGAAGTCTCATTTGATGAAGAAACAGAAGATAAAGCATCAGAAGATGAACTGAAAAAGAAATCAAATTTAGATTCTGTCTTCCAAAAGAAATTTTATGAAAAGTATTTTATAACACAAAAAGAATATCCTATTTTCCATTCTGAGATATACGCTTTTGTTACAGGAGGAATAACTCCCGATATGGATAAACTAGAAGCAGAAATGAATATTGCCTTAAGGGAGCATATCCGAGAAAATGATCCTGCCTTTGATTTATTGAGTGCATTTATGCACGGCATCTGGGGATTCTCAAATGATGAAATTAATTCCAAATTACAGCAATTATTCTTATATGTAAAACAAGGAAACTTCAATGACTATGTATCCTATCTTAATGCTTCTTTCTTCTTGCTAAATTATCAAGAATTATTTGCTAAATCTAAGGAAGATATTATGAATGGGATTAAGAAAGGTATAGACTTGTTTTTTAATAGAGTAAAAGTAGGTTTTTTGTTAAAAAACAACCTTCAAATAGTTCGAGGAAGTATTTCCGAATCAGTCGTATGGTTATACGACTATATTATGGAAAAGATTATGCAGAAAGAGACAGAACAGGAAAAAGAGGAAATAAAGATATTAGAACAAAACTTTTGCAACAATCTTCAGACAGTTATAACCGATTGTACATGTGTTCCATACGGCCCCACCCCGAAATATATCAATATTCCGATATTAAATCATATAACAGAGAAGAGTATAATAGAAAAAATTTCCAAAGCAGAACCGTATGATATATACCTACTTTGTACATTATTAAGTGAAAGGTATGAAAAAGGATTATCACAAACAGCAAAAGAGGAAATACCCTTTATAAAGAAATTAAAAACGGCTATACTGGGAACAGATTTAACCTCCCCAAAATTATCAAACATTCTTATTACAACATACCTATTACCAAAGATAGATTATATTCTAAGTCAATATTCCATATAGAAAATAGAAAAGAGATGGCTGCGCCTTGAAAATGGACTCAGCCATTTTTCTCTTTTGGCTGCAAATTTTATAAACAATCCGGTTGTAAAGGTCAGTCCCAAACGGCCAGTCCAATCAAGCACCAAACACCACACTTGAAACCCGAAAATATTCGTGAATCCATCCTCGATTTTATAGCCCGTTTTGGCGAAATAAACCCCGATATGCTCTATCTTTGCAGACGAGGTCAGTCGGGGCCCAAAAGGGAGGATTTTGCCATTTTCCCCTCTGTTCGGAGGAAGTCGATGAAAAAAACGTTAAATCTTCGATTTTTCGCAAAAAAACAAGTAAATTTTTGAGTAGTCTACCTTTTAAGATGTAAACTATTGATAATCAACAAGAATACGATGATGCATCGGAAAATCCCAATATATAGCAGTCGGTAATGGGGGATATTTTACCAGCTCATTGGACGGGGAGACATGGAGCGAGCCTGTACAGACTCACAAGAATAACAGAATTGACTGGCTAAACATTGAATATGCCAATGAAATGTTTTTAATCTCAGGTGAAAATCAAACGGGGCATTACATCTCATATTCAAAAGACGGAGCAAATTGGTCTGAACCCGTTACGGACTCTGGAAATGGGCGTATGGTATTTGGAAATAATTTATGGATAATTTGTGACAGTTATTGTATATATGTATGGAACAGGGATTTTACGCACAAAGAACAGGTTGAACCTTCTTATGACAATGCCCGTGTGGATTATTACGATGTAGCATTTGGTAATGGTCGATTCGTGTTGGTCTCAAGTTGTGCAAATGACGGAGACGTATTCACATCAACGGACGGTTTGAACTGGAAAAGGCTTTTTACAGAAATATCCTGTCAGTGTATCACATTTGACGGGAAACAATTTGTAGCAGGAGGTGGTGGAGGTCGTATTTGGACTTCTACAGACGGGGAGAATTGGACGGAACACCGTGCGTTACCCTCAAACTTCCTCCCGTCAAAAATCAAATATGGAAATGGAAATTATATCATCATGGGGACATTGAATAGATATTGGTTTGTCAATCAATTTGTAGCTATCTCCAAAGACGGGATAAATTGGACTGATTTGGAAAAAGTTACGGACGAAAGCATTAATGATTTTTGCTTCATAACTGAATGAAAAGTGTATTTATACGTTATAAATGTTGTACCCATATCCTATATTGATAAAAATAGAAAGGGGGCTGGAGTCAGGAAATCCCCGAACCAGTCCTCTTCTAAGATTTTCCAGTGTCGATATGTACGTTAGTACCAAAATTAATGAAGCGATAATCAACCAAAGTTTGAGAAATAAGATTTTTGCTCCAATAAAAACGAATGAAATTGCAATCAGCGCCCGAGAATATTTATTAAAATTTGCAGCAGAACAATATGCAGGGGTACAAGGCCTATCGTATGCAACTATATATCACCAATTGGAAGATAGAGATGGACATGAAAAAACAGTCAAGTTCTTGAAAACTTTGCTAAAGAATATGGAACACAAATTAAGTTCTTTGGTATCGATAGTGTGATCGATAAAAATATCATTCCTGACTCATTACTATATCCCAATAGATTATTGCTACTAAATTTTAATTATACCCATACTGCCGATTTATATATTCCTCAAGGCAAAACAAAAGAGTATTGGTTTCCCATCAATCATATTCATGGCGATTTAGAGAAGCCTGACGACATTATCTTTGGCAACGGTGATGAACTAGATGATAGATATGGTGAACTTGTAAAGCTTTATAACAATGAGCATTTACGCAATATCAAATCCACAAAATATCTCGAAACCGATAATTATCGTAAAATGTTAGCTTTTATTAATTCAACTCCTTATCAAGTCTATATTATGGGCCACTCTTGTGGTAATTCGGATAGGACCCTCTTAAATACATTATTTGAACATAAGAACTGTATATCTATAAAGCCATTCTACTACATAAAAGAAGATGGTTCTGACAATTATCTTGAAATTATTCAAAACATTAGTCGAAATTTTACAGATATGAAATTGATGAGAGATAGAGTTGTAAATAAAACTTATTGCGAAAGGTTGTTAGATTAACAAATAGCAATCCATAACAAACATGATAAATAAAATGGTACTAATTTCAGCAAAAGATAAAATAGATTCTCTGTCGGTTGGTATAGGAACGCAAAATCCCGTAACACGGTCGGGAATAAAGTATTTGTAATTCAAATCTATAATTTTTTAGAATATAATATCTTTTTAAAAACTTATACAAAGACTCATCTTATTTTCAAACACTTCTTATCGCAACCTTGATAACTCCGTCCTCTCTATTTTCAAAGATACGGTAAGCTTTCTCAATTTCATTCAATGAAAAACGGTGAGTAATGAGCGGCGCGGTATCTATACGGCCTGATTCTATCAAGCGAAGTATCTCTGCACAATCACAACCGTCCACCCCTCCGGTTTTAAAGATAAGATTTTTTCCATACATATCGGGTAAGGGCAAAATTTGAGGTTTATCGTAAAGTGCCACGATCGTTACAATAGCATTGGGACGAGCACATTTCCAAGCCAAACGGAAAGTATCCTCGCTTCCCGCCACTTCCAAAACCACATCAGCACCGCCATGATCGCTATTTTTACGAACAAACTCCTCGCAATGTTCAGGAGTAATTGCCAATATGTCGGGATAATGTTCTTGCAAAAACTGTATTCTTTCCGGGGACTGCTCGCAAACAATAATACGCCGGGGATTCTTTAACAAAGCGCACAATAAGGTACAAATGCCGGTAGGACCGGCTCCAATAATCAGAATCGTATCCTCCGATGTAATTTCCGAAATACGTACGGACCAAAAACCGGTTGCCAAAATATCGCCTACAAACAAAGCTTGTTCGTCGCTTACCGTATCTGGAATACGATTCAAACCTTGATCGGCATAGGGCACTCGAACATATTCGGCTTGACCGCCATCGATACGACACCCCAAAGCCCAACCACCATTGGGATCCATACAATTATTGACACACCCACGACGACAGAAGAAACATTCGCCACAAAAAGTTTCGACATTTACAGTAACCCTATCTCCCGGCTTAATACCTATAACATCTTCTCCCACATCTTCTACGACACCCACCATCTCGTGCCCGACCGTTACTCCCGGTACGGCACGCGGCACGCTACCATGTTTGATATGGAGATCGCTGGTACAAATACTTCCAAGAGTCACCCTCACAATCGCATCGCGCGAATCTTTCAACCCGGGTTTCGGCTTTTCTTGCAATTCAAACTTACCGGGTTCAACGTATGTATATGCCAACATAATATTATCCTTATCATTTTTCAAAACTTCCCTCACAAAGATAGGAGAAACGGATTTCAGAAGCAAATATTCTTTGTTAAACAGAGTCACTACGAATCAAATAGCAATCTATCGGTGTATTCTATGACGACTACCAGCTATGTAAAAAGAGTATGACATCAATTAAAAAATATTTACTTCATACAAATACAAACTGCTTTCACAACTTTCTTGTTATTTTTGTATGACTAAAAGAGTGTTAATATGAAAAACCGAACAAAAAAATTGTTTAAGATTACGGGTATTACACTGGGAGCGTTGATAGTCTTTCTCTCGGCAGTAATTGCTTTCTCCATAAATTTTATATTTACGCCTGAAAAATTGACCCCCATCGTATTAAACGTAGCCAATCAAAACATAAATGCCAAGCTCGATATGAATAGCGTAGAGCTGACCTTTTTTTCAACTTTTCCCCGTTTTGGAATAAAATTGGAAAATGGCACATTGGTATCAAAGGCTATCCGTGATTCTTTATGGCAACGTACCGACACATTAGCCACTTTTCGAAAAGCCGTTGCCGTAATCAATCTCGTCGATTATTTGCAGCAAAAAAAGATCAGTATCAACCGATTATCATTGGATAGCACAAACATATACGCCTTTAAAGGAAAAGATGGAATCGCCAACTGGAATATATTGATCGCCGACACGACAAATACACCCGATACAACAACCGCTACTTCGCCAGTTATTAACGAAATAGACATCAAGCACGTTTCGCTACATCATACCACGGTCACTTTCGACGATCGGGAAACGAATGTATTCGCCAATCTATGGGATGCAAATCTTAAATTAAAAGCAAATTTAAAGAAAGAACAGTCTACGTTAACGTTGGATTTCAACAACAAAAACATTCTGTTCTGGCAAAATGGTGAATTACTGGCTCATCGTATCGCCACTCACCTACAAACCGACATCGAGCTAAATCGTTCGAAACGGGCTCTTTCCTTGCACGATGCTATGATGGAGATTAACGGCATAAAATTAGACATACACGGTTCTATCTGTAAAGACACGACCGCACAAGCGTTAGATATCGATCTGCAATACGGGCTACATGCTCCTTCGTTGGAAACAGTCCTTCACATGATTCCCGAAAGTATTCTCAAAAAAGAAAAAGTTTCGGCCAAAGGCGACGTTACAGTTAATGGCAATCTAAAAGGTCTATATGGAAAAGGGAAAATGCCATTAGCTACATTAAAAATAGAAATAAACGATGCATCCGCCCAATATGCCCAATTGCCCTATGGAATAGATGAACTTAAAGCCAACTTTTTCGGACAGATAGACTTAATGCGGCAATCGCCATCTTATCTCGATCTTAAAATATTTCACTTCAAAGGAGCTCATACCGATATTTTGGCCGACGCCAAAGTAAATGATCTATTAGGCGATCCCGATATCTTGTTTCATACCCAATCTACGATAGACCTAACTGCATTGGCACAAACATTTCCTTTACAAGATGGTGTGAGTATCGAAGGGAAATTAAATGCCGACATAAACGTGCGTTGTCGTTTGTCATCTATCAAGAAGAAAGACATAGGACGAATTCGGGCCAAAGGAAAAATAAATATGAACAAATTGGCTTTACGAGACAAAAATAAGAAATTCGAATTCACGAGCGATGCTTCACTGTCTTTCGTGGGAAACGATGTATTAGGAGCCCATATCGAAATAGGAAATATGGCTTTTCACTCAACGCGATTAAACTCATCGATAAACAATCTATCGGCTTTAATAAAAACAACCAACCCACAAGATACTACACGAATCGCTCTTGTAGAGTGTAAACTAAATGCAAACAAACTAAAAGCATCCCTACCGGATACATCAAATTTATTTTGCGGAAAAACTGCCGCAACCATAAAATTACAACCGACAGAAAACAATCCTACCCGACCCGAAATAGGATTCGCATTAGAAGCCGACACCTTGTTCTGCCGTCTCGGAGATACCAAATTGGGCATGGACAAAGCCGGGATTACAATAACGGCACAACAATTAAAAGACTCTTTGTGGATTCCGAAAGGCATAGTAGGTTTTAATCGGCTTTTTGTACGTACCCCACAATCGGCTTTACCTATTCGAATGCAAAAGACTGCGATTTCAGTCGGTAATCGAGCTATTACTTTACATAACGCAACCATGAAAATAGGAAGATCCGATTTGACGGCGACCGGCGCGATTCACGATTTATACGGCGCTATGCGTCACAATAAAAAACTACGGGCCACATTAACACTTTCCTCTAAGAATCTAAATTGTAACCAGTTAATTCGGTCTATCTCTTTTCCAAAAGACACTGCTCAAATCGAAACTGAATCCGACACAACGTCGACTGCCCTAAAACTATTCGTTATTCCTCGAAATATCGATTTTGAATTACAAACCAATTTGAATCGGGTTCGTTACGGGAAAATGGTTTTCAAAAACGTACACGGTGCAATAGATATACGCAATCAAGCCATTCACCTCAAAGAGCTCAGTATGGAAGGAATGGATGCGACTATGCGCACGACGCTGATCTATCAAGCCCAACAACCAGAGCAAGGATATGCCGGATTCGATTTCAAACTTCATAATATCAATATAGGGAAACTTGTCGATTTTATTCCTTCGTTAGATACCATTGTCCCCATGCTACGGTCATTTCAAGGAACTGTCGATTTCAATGTATCGGCCGAGTCGGGCTTAGACTCATGCCTCAATATAAAAATACCCTCGTTACGATCGGCTATCCATGTTGAAGGCGATAGCCTCGTCCTTCTCGACGGTGAAACTTTTGCCGAAATATCGAAAAAATTTTTCTTCAAGAACAAAGAGAGAAATTTGATCGACAGTATCTCTGTCAACATCAGTGTCGAAGACGGTAATGTAACCGTCTACCCGTTTGTAATAGAAATGGATCGCTACCGGGCTGCCGTAGGAGGGAACCAAGACTTGGATATGAATTTCAATTATCACATATCCATACTCAAATCGCCCATACCCTTCAAACTGGGGCTGAATATTTCGGGGAATTTAGATAAAATGAAGTTCGGTATGGGCAAAGCCAAATACAAAAACGCTGTCACACCGGTAGAAATACACAAAGTCGACAGTACTATTGTAAATATGGGAGAACAAATTGTTCGGGATTTCAAGAAAGTCATGCGACGACAATTGCCACAAACACAAACCACCAACTAATAAGTATCATGTTCGATAAACCCATATGTCATATAAAATCGCCCTATCTTCTTCCCGAGATTACACAGAAATACTTAATGTATGGAAAAACTCTGCAAGAAGTTCCCTTTACTTTTTAAGTGAAGAAGATGCACTTTACTATAAAGGGCTCATTCCTTCCTACTTTCCACAAGTAGAATTGTACATTGTTAAACGAGAAGAATGAAATAGCCACATTTATGAGACTAAGTAATGACGGAATCGAAATATTCCCCGTCATAAGGCCGAGAATTAGGACAACAAGTTGTAGAATAAGAATATCCATCGGATAGATACGAACACAACATAAAAGTCATTCGATTCTACCGCACCTATGTGTTCCAAGATAATCGGTCAGGGCAAAACCGACCTTTCGGAAAAGCTCTACCCTATATTACACCTAGTCATTAAATCGATACGATTATCGCTTATTTCATAAATACGAAATAAACGGCAAGAACAAGGCAGCCGAACGCCGCAATATGGTTCCAATGCAACGACTCTCCTTTAAAAACTACGACCGAAAATAAAGTGAATATGATTAAGGTTATTACTTCTTGTATTACCTTTAATTGCATAAGACTAAACGGCCCTCCATTCTCTCTGAATCCCAATCGATTAGCTGGAACTTGGCAACAATATTCGAACAATGCTATACCCCAACTAAGCAATATCACACCATAAAGCGGCCAATTATTGATAACCTTCATTTCTTGCAATTTCAAATGCCCATACCAAGCCAGTGTCATAAACACATTAGAAACAATAAGTAATCCTATCGAATATAATCCTTGCATTGCGTCTTATTTTGAAGTGCAAAGTTACACGAAATAGCAGTAAATAGAATAAATTTCATAGGTCAAATTTATTAAAAGCTGTACAATAAAAAGTCCCCTTCAAAAATTATTCCCCCTCGATATATTATCTCTATATTCACACAATATAAAAAATAGACTATACTTCGGTAAAATCAAAAATTTGATTTTGTCATCAATTATATTATCTTTGTAGAAGTATATAGTAAAACATTGTATGAATAAAACCCATATTGAAACTTTTTCATACCAGTTATCCCCTCAATACTATTTTAACAGACTGCTGAAAATCTGGTTACATAATAATTGGGGGTGGCTTCTATCTTTTTTCCTCCTTCTCGTGGGGCTATCCATTCAAAACCCTCTATTTATTTATGTAGGACTTATCATTTTATTTTTGGTATTTCCTATGATCATCTCTTACCTGTGGTTCGCTTATGCCCTACACCCCGATTGCCGTATGTCCATACTTTCAAAAACAGTCGAAATAAACAAAAACGGCCTTTCTTGTACTTTCGACGATGGACGAACAGAATCCATAGCATGGGAACGAATCTCCCATATACGTTATACCTCGACAGACTTTATCTTCCACTTATCGAACTATATTTTTTTCATTTTACCATACAATTCGTTCAAATCGAATGACGATCTAGAATACTTCTTAAAAAATTTTCTCGCTCCCAACATTCAGAATAAAAAATAATTGTATATTTGAGTACAATTTTTCAAACATGAAAATGTTCAGACAAATTCTAAAATATTCATTTGCAATTCTAATTGCCTTCTCGACAATCTTCTCATCGAGTGCACTGACGCTTGACGAAGCACGAGAGTTGTACAAGGCCGGTAAATACAAAGAAGCCGCTCCTGTATTCAAGGCACAACTGAAACGCCGCCCCAATGATGGATCGTTGAACCATTGGTATGGAGTATGCCTTTTTCACGAGAAAAAATATAACGAAGCTGAAAAATATCTGAAAATAGGGGCTAAACGTAAAGTTCTCGAATCGCCTCATTATTTAGCAGACATGTATATGGCTCAATACCGCTTTGAAGATGCCATAAGCAGTTATGAAGAATATACAGCTGCATTGTCCAAAGCGAAAAAACAAATACCCGATTCTATCGGCAAAGCCATAGCTCGTGCACGTAGAGCGAAATTAATGTTGCAATATGTCGAACGGGTACAAATCATAGATAGTTTGATAGTTGATGCTGACTCGTTTTTCAAGTATTTCAAAATGTCCCCCGAATCTGGACGGATAGGAACGAATGAAACACTAAGCATAGATATTCCCGAAAACACGATCGGCTATATTCCCCAACGCGGAGACAATGTATTTTTCGGATATCCCCTTGAAGGTAAAGGATATGAATTATGTACAAAAAATAAACTGATAGAAGGGAAATGGAGTGACATCATACCGTTACCCAATGGTGTCAATACAGAACAAGATGAAGCCTATCCATTTTTTCTCAACGACGGAGTTACACTCTACTTTGCCTCAAATGGAGAAGGTTCGATCGGAGGATACGACATATTCATCACCCGTTTAAATCTCGAAAATAACACCTACTTGAAACCCGAAAACGTAGGTATGCCCTTCAATTCGATATACAACGATTACATGATGGCAATAGACGAGATGTTAAACATCGGTTGGTTTGTATCGGATAGAGAACAAATTCCTGGAAAAGTGACAATCTATCTATTTATCCCGAATGAGAGCAAACAAACATATAACATCGATGAAATCAAAACCGATATCAAATCGCTAGCTCTGATTCGATCTATTCGAGAGTCTTGGCCGGAAAATGCAGATTATACCGATTTATTGCAACAATTGGACAATATCAAGGAACCCCAAAAAGAGACTCGCCCCGATTTCATCTTTGCAATTTATAACGGGATCCATTATACTAAACTTGACCAATTCGTCAGTCTTGAAGCTCGCAATCTATATGTAAAGTCCAAAGAATTACGTAAGAATATCATTCAAATAGAAACTAAGCTCTCGGAACTGCGATCTCAATATGCTAAATCGAAAGGCACAACTTTAAAAAGACTATCGTCCGAAATTCAAAATTTGGAATCGCAACTACTCACACTCTATCCTCAACCGGAAAATTACGAAAATCAGGCTCGAAAGATAGAACTCGATAATTTGCAAAAGGAACATAGATAGAACCTAAATCTAAGAAATATGTTTGATATATTAGCTGTTACACTACTAATAATATTAGCGCTAGTTCTGGCGGTACTGGAAATATTCTTTCTTCCCGGAATTACCATCGCAGGTATATGTTCGGTCTTATTTTATGGAGGTGGAATTTACTATGCCTATTCGGCCTTCGGAACAAATGGGGCTGTAATAACATTATTCATTGCAGCCGTCACTACTATTGCTGTCATCATAGGATTTATGCGATCTCGAAGTTTAGACAAAATGTCTCTGCATACCGAAATAAGCTCGGTAGTACCCTCCCCGATAACCCCTGATATTAAAGTCGGTGACATGGGAGTAACACTAAGTAGACTAAACCCTATGGGAAAAATCATCGTGGGAATCCACACCATCGAAGCCCGTGCAGATAATGAACTGATTGACGAAGATACACCTGTAAAAATAATCCGCATAGAACCCACGGTAGTCATTGTTTGCAAAGAAACAGAAAATGAAAAAACAGGGAATAATATAAACACTTCTAAACAAAAATAAAATTATGGTAGGATTAAGCGTATTTCTTCTAATTGGCATTATTGCCATACTCGCTGTATTCTTTTACTTCGTACCTTTCCTTTTATGGATTTCGGCACGAGTATCGGGGGTAAAAATCTCTCTTATCCAATTATTCTTGATGAGAATCAGAAAAGTACCACCACAAGTCATTGTTCGAGCTATGATTGAAGCCCACAAAGCCGGACTTAAAACAATCACGCGTGATGAATTAGAAGCCCACTATCTGGCCGGAGGTCATGTAGAACGCGTCGTACACGCACTCGTATCCGCTTCGAAAGCTAATATAGATTTAGGCTTCCAAATGGCTACCGCTATTGACTTAGCCGGACGCGATGTATTCGAAGCCGTGCAAATGTCTGTCAACCCGAAAGTTATCGATACGCCGCCGGTTACAGCCGTGGCCAAAGACGGTATACAGTTAATAGCCAAAGCTCGTGTAACAGTACGGGCAAATATTCGTCAACTGGTCGGTGGTGCAGGTGAAGATACCATATTGGCTCGTGTAGGAGAAGGTATCGTGTCGTCCATCGGCTCGTCCGAATCTCACAAACAAGTTCTTGAAAACCCGGATTCCATATCCAAACTAGTATTGAAAAAAGGGCTTGATTCAGGAACTGCATTTGAAATCCTCTCCATTGATATAGCCGATATCGACATCGGTAAAAACATTGGAGCCACCTTACAAATGGATCAGGCACAAGCCGATAAAAACATCGCACAAGCAAAAGCAGAAGAACGTCGGGCCATGGCTATCGCTCTCGAACAAGAAATGAAAGCCAAAGCACAAGAGGCAAGAGCAAAAGTAATCGAAGCCGAAGCCGAAGTTCCCAGAGCTATGGCGGAAGCCTTCCGTTCGGGAAATCTCGGAATCATGGATTATTATAAAATGAAAAATGTCGAGGCAGACACTGCCATGCGTGAATCGATAGCCAAGCCATCGAGTAAACCCGAGAAATAACGAAATCAAGTAATTAGAGAATGAATCGGACATTATAAAAATGTGTATACTCCAAGTAACAGAAAAAAATACTTAGATATACGAAACTTTTTTAGGCCGACGATTGTTATATAAGTAACAAAGAAAAATAAATAATTATGATTTACGAATTGCCTCCATTACCTTATGGTATTAATGATTTAGCCCCTGTAATTAGTCAGGAAACAATAGAATACCATTACGGTAAACATGAACAAACTTATATCGATAACCTAAATAAACTTATCGAAGGAACACCCTTCGCAGACAAGCCTCTCGAAGAAATCATCAAAGAAGCCGACGGAGCTCTATTTAATAATGCCTCCCAAGCATGGAACCACATATTTTATTTCTTCACATTCTCCCCGAATGGAAAAAAAAGTCCACAAGGGAAGTTGGCAGAAGCTATAAATAAGAAGTGGGGAAATTTCGAAAACTTCCAAAAAGAATTTGAACAAGCAGGGACTACTCTATTTGGATCTGGTTGGGTCTGGTTATCCAAAGATAAAGACGGAAATCTGGTTATCAGTAAAGAAAATAATGCGGGCTCTCCTTTAACCAAAGGACTTACTCCTTTGTTAACGTTCGACGTATGGGAACACGCCTACTATATCGACTATCGCAACAGACGAGCAGAGCAATTGCACAACCTCTGGAAAATCGTCGATTGGTCGGTTGTTGAATCAAGATATCTATAATTCGCATAGTCGCGCGTGAGCGTAACTCTATCTAGCACTTTAAAATAAGCATAATGTGATGAATTCTAAAAAAGAGATGCTGCGTGAGCAGCGTCTCTTTTTGCATTTAAAAATTCAAAGATAAATTCATATAGACAAAAAAATCATAGTTTTTCTATACATTTAATAAAAAATTCATATATTTGCTTTTCAATTAGATGTAAAAACTTTATTTTTACTTTATAAATCACAAAAACCAAAGGAGTAAAATGGCTACAAAAAAATTTATCCTTGCAGAAAAAGACATACCACAAGCATGGTATAATGTCATTGCAGACATGCCCAACAAGCCAATGAGTCCATTAAATCCGGCAACCAAATCTCCCCTAGCCGTAGAAGACCTCTATCCGATTTTTGCAGAAGAACTCTGTAAACAAGAATTAAACACTTCCGACGCATGGATAGAAATCCCCGAAGAAGTACGCGATATGTACAAAATATGGCGTCCTACTCCTCTTGTCAGAGCTTTGGGGCTCGAAAAAGCATTGGATACTCCTGCACACATCTATTTCAAGAACGAAAGTGTAAGCCCTGTTGGTTCTCACAAATTAAATTCGGCCATACCACAAGCCTACTATTGTAAAAAACAAGGTATAACCAACATCACAACCGAAACCGGAGCAGGACAATGGGGGGCTGCACTCTCTTTAGCCGCAAAAGCATTCGGATTGGAACTTGCAGTCTACATGGTTAAAGTGAGCTTCCATCAAAAGCCCTATCGACGTTCTATTATGCAAACATTCGGCGCACAAGTTATTGCTTCACCCAGTATGTCGACCAAAGCAGGACGTAAAATATTAACCGATCACCCCAATTATCAAGGAAGTTTAGGTACGGCAATATCTGAAGCGATAGAATTGGCAATGAGTACCCCCAACTGTAAATATACTTTAGGTAGTGTACTCAATCACGTATCTTTACATCAAACAGTAATCGGGCTAGAAGCTGAAAAACAAATGGAAATGGCCGGCGAATACCCCGATATTGTCATCGCTTGCTTCGGAGGCGGGTCCAACTTCTCGGGAATTTCATTCCCATTTTTACGCCATAAATTAAAAGAGGGAAAAGACATTCGGTTAATCGCAGCCGAACCTGCGTCCTGTCCCAAATTGACCAAAGGAATTTTTCAATACGATTTTGGAGATGAAGCGGGCTATACACCTCTACTGCCCATGTACACTTTGGGACATAACTTCTCCCCGGCCAATATACATGCAGGTGGGCTACGTTACCACGGAGCAGGAACGATCGTCAGCCAACTGAAAAAAGATGGCCTCTTGGAAGCCGTGGACATAGAACAACTCGATACATTCAAAGCAGCTACATTATTCGCTCAATGCGAAGGAATTATCCCTGCCCCGGAATCTTCTCATGCAATAGCCGCCACTATACAAGAAGCATTAAGAGCAAAAGAAGAGGGAAAAGGAAAATGCATCCTCTTCAATCTATCCGGCCACGGGCTCATCGATATGGCTGCCTATGACCAATATTTAGCAGGAGACCTTCTGAACTACAATTTACCAGAAGAAGAAATAGCTAAAAACATCAAGGAGTTAGAAAAAATAATTTAGTCATTCATCTTCAAAACAATAACAATCTTATTCGAGACACTGAAAAAATTTCATACCGAAAGTTTGTTCAATAAAAACAAATCGGTTATATTTGCATCGCTTTTCAAAAAACGAACGGCGGTTTAGTGTAGTGGCCTAGCACGCAACCCTCTCACGGTTGAGACTCGGGTTCGATTCCCGGAATCGCTACAACAAGGAATAAAACCTCAAAAGATTATGTATTAATCTTTTGAGGTTTTTCTTTTTCAACAAAAGATAGCTATTTCGAGATTTGACAGGTATCGCGAATCTATAAAAAATAGACCTTGCACGGATTGGTTTGAACAATATCCTCCCCTCGATACAAAACAAAAGTATTCTTCTTTTGTTAGAAAATTGAAATGGTTATAAAAAGAAACTCTGGATAATTTGGTTTCTAAACGAATTATACCTATTTTTACTTTCGGTAGAATTAGTATATTTCTGATTTATACCCCAAATATGTTTTATTAAAAAAATTTTGTATGAAAAAGTACATTTGCACAGCTTGTGAATGGGTTTATGACCCAGCAGTAGGTGATCCTGATGGAGGTATAGCTCCGGGTACTCCATTTGAAGATATTCCAGATGATTGGGTATGTCCAGTTTGCGGACTTGGGAAAGACGCATTTGAAGAAGTAACAGAATAATCCACTTCTTGCTCTCATATGGGGAATCTACATAAAATGTAGATTCCTTTTTATTTATTCCAAAAAGGAAATAAAATAATCAAGTCTATTTACTTTACGTTCCTTTTCCCCAATACAATTTTTTATCATTTTAAATTCTCTACAAAATTGAATATATAAATTTGATACATGAAAATACTTATCATAGAAGACGAACCCTCCTTACGGGAAATTATGCAACGAGCGCTAGTACAGGAGCGCTATGTAGTCGAAACTGCCAGCACTTACTCCGAAGCAGATGCTAAAATCGCAGCTTATAGTTACGACTGTATTTTACTCGATATCATGTTGCCCGACGGGAATGGGCTACAACTACTAAAACACCTGAAAGAGTTACGAAAAAGAGAAAACATCATTATCATATCCGCTCGTGATTCCCTTGATGACAAAATTCTCGGATTGGATATGGGAGCCGATGACTACCTCCCTAAACCATTTCATACCGCCGAACTCCTAGCCCGTATAAAAAGTGTGTTACGGCGAGGGAAAAGCGGTGGAGAAATGGCATTGATCTTAGGGAATGTATCCCTTGAACCCGAGAGCTCCCGGGTGTTGGTCAATAACAAAGAGTTATCCTTATTAAAAAAAGAATTCGACATTCTATTCTATTTCATGCAACGTCCCAATCACTTAGTAGATAAATCGGTCCTTGCCGAAGCCGTATGGGGAGACCATGCCGACCAAGCAGATAATTTTCATTTTGTATATGCTCAAATGAAAAATTTACGTCGCAAACTTATTGATGCAGGAGCCAACATAGAAATAAAAGCCATATATGGATTTGGATACAAACTCGTTCCGCCAATCGAATAAAATCACCGTTTCATGAAACTCATATACCGTATAGCTTTACGTTTATCTTTAATTTTGATTCCGCTCATGGCACTTTGGGCGACTCTCTTCTATTTTATGATGGTAGAAGAAATCAACGACGAGGCCGATGATACACTGGAAGATTATTCCGAATTGATAATTATACGCATGCTTGCCGGCAGAGAATTGCCTTCCTTAAATAGTGGATCTAATAATAGTTATTCCATAACTCCCATTGACGAAGCCTATGCTTCATCAAAACCTCATATCGAATACTACGATGCCGAAGTCTACATTCCAGAAAAAGAAGAGACAGAACCAGCACGCATCCTCTCCACCATTTTCTTAGATAATGATGATAATTACTATGAACTGAAAGTCGCCATACCGACTTTCGAAAAAGACGATTTGGTCAGGACTATCTTATTTTGGATCATACTCCTCTACTTCGTACTTCTCATAACGATAATAGGATCGACAATATGGATTTTCCATCGCAGTATGCGCCCGCTGTATGCACTGTTACACTGGCTCGACAATTACACACCGGGCAGACGCAATACACCAGTACCCAACGATACGAATATTTCAGAATTTCACAAGCTCAATGTAGCAGCACAAGAAGCGGCAAATCGTTCGGAAGAACTTTTCGAGCAACAAAAACAATTTATAGGGAACGCCTCTCATGAACTACAAACTCCCTTAGCCATTTTAGGGAATCGTCTCGAATGGCTACTCGATAACACAGAACTCAATGAAACACAAATAGAAGAACTATTTAAGATGCAAAGGACATTGGGGCATATAGTTCGACTCAATAAAACGTTACTACTACTTACAAAAATTGAAAACGGACAATTCCCCGAGAGCACAAATATAGATTTAGCTTTTATAATTAAAGAACAAATCTCTCTATACAACGAAATATATTCATCACGAAATATTTCCTATACAATAAACATTCCTGAAACATTCATTGTTTTAATGAATGAGTCTTTGGCCTCTACATTAATTACCAATTTACTTAAAAATGCATATGTACATACAACACAAGACAGCAATATCGAAATCACTCTTATCAATCGCACCCTGACAATTGCCAATGATGGAACAACGCCTCTGGACACCGAACACATATTCGAAAGATTTTATCAGGGAAGCAAAAAAGAAGGTTCTACCGGATTAGGCTTGGCTCTGGTAAAAGCGGTTTGTCGATATTACAATCTGCATATAGAATATCAGTTCAAAGAGTCGAAGCACTATTTCTCCATTACTTGGCCATAAACCAAAAAAACGATTTTTTCAAATAATATCCCAGAATTTCAAATTCATTTCAAAATCACCCCTAATCTTTGTATCATCAAATTAAAACAATGTCTAACTAATAATTTTTGAATGTTATGAAAAAGCTAATGATTCTTACAACAATTCTAATGGCTCTTGGTATTTCTACGGCTTGCGCCGATAACGACAAACCCATTGCTGTTACCCAATTACCTCAAAAAGCACAGCTGTTCATCAAGGCTCATTTCCCGAAAGAGAAAATCGCTTTGGCAAAACTCGAACGGGATTTTCTGGAAACCCGTTATGAAGTTGTTTTCACCAATGGTTCCAAAGTCGAATTTTTGAAAGATGGTGAATGGAAAGAAGTTGAATGTAAATATTCAACAGTGCCAACAGCTATCATTCCAGCACAAATTGCAAGCTATGTATCCCAAAACTATCCAGATACACAAATTGTACAAATCGATAGGGGCAAAAGAGATTATGAAGTGAAACTTACCAATCGATTAGAACTTACATTCGATTTAAATTTCAACCTAATCGACATAGATGACTAATACGTTAGTCTCAACCGATTTTAACTTACCCACCTTATTAAAATAAGGAGGGTAAGTTTTTTTATACCTCAAATAAAACCCTACTGCCTAAAAAAAATACCGTTGGAGAGAACCTCTCCAACGGTATTAAAAACAAACTATACTTATATACTTATTTGATAATATCCAAGTGCTTGAAACACTTTTCGATTTTTTCAAGAGCTACATCTACTTGCGCTCGTGTATGCGTAGCCATCAGAGAAAATCTTATCAACGTATCCTTAGGCGCAACAGCCGGAGAAACAACCGGATTAACAAAAATACCCTCATCAAACAAATCGCGAGTTACCCGGAATGTTTTTTCATTATCACGAATAAACAACGGAATAATAGGCGTACATGTATTCCCTATCTCACAACCTATACGTCTGAATCCTTCCAAAGCATAATTCGTCACGTCCCACAAGTTGGCTATACGTTCCGGTTCACTCTCCATAATATCCAAAGCAGCACCCACCGCCGCAGTCGAAGCCGGTGTAATACTTGCACTGAAAATATAGGAACGAGAGTTATGACGTAAATAATTTGCCGTTACCTTATCCGTAGCGATAAAACCGCCCAACGAAGCGAATGATTTACTGAACGTACCCATAATGAGATCCACATCATCGGTCACACCAAAATGGTCGCATGTTCCACGTCCGTCTCGTCCGAAAACACCTATACCATGTGCTTCATCGACCATCACCGCTGCATTATACTGCTTAGCCAGACGTACGATCTCAGGAAGATTGGCCACATCGCCTTCCATAGAAAACACGCCATCGGTCACTATCAATTTCACCTTATCGGGATTGCAATTACGCAACTGGTCCTCCAACGATTGCATATCGTTATGGCGATATTTCACCGGAGTAGAGAAAGACAAACGACGACCTTCGATTATCGAAGCATGATCGAGTTCGTCCCATAAAATATAGTCTCCGCGTCCAGTGACACAAGAGACTACCCCCAAATTGACTTGAAATCCAGTTGAATAAATAATGGCTTCTTCTTTCCCTACGAACTTAGCCAACCGATGTTCCAACTCCTCGTGAATGTCCAATGTTCCATTCAAGAATCGGGAACCGGCACAGCCTGTACCATATTTACGGATAGCGGCAATCGCAGCCTCTTTAATTTTTGGGTGATTGGTAAGACCTAAATAACTGTTCGAACCGAACATTAAAACTTTTTTGCCGTTGATTAAGACCTCGGTGTCCTGATCGCTTTCTATTTTACGAAAATAGGGATAAACACCAAGGGCTTTGGCCTTCTGCGGAGCATCATACTTCGACAGTTTTTCTTGCATCAATTTCATAGTTTATGCTGAATGTATATTTGTTATAAACTATCTGCACTATTTCTAGTCACGATATACCTTGAAAATGTAGGTTGCAAAGATAACATAAATATCCGAAAGGAAATCATTTTTCACTTAAAAAAGTATCTATCGAAACGAATTTTTCTTACAGATGCAAACTTTTTATCACCTTCTTTTTTAAGAATAAATCTTAGCTTCACAAACAGAAAATTTTTATACCATTAAAAATCAGATTTATAAAATGAGATGAAATCGCAAGGAGCAATCCTTTTGTAATAAAATCTACTTCTTATTACCAAGAATTTGAAAAAAATTGCGAAATTTGCCGATTGTAAACTCAAAAGACAGAGAACAATATGAAATTCTCAGCACGACAAATAGCAGAATTCCTGCATGGAGAGTTGGTTGGAAATCCCTCGGTAGAAGTCAATAACCTGTCTAAAATTGAAGAAGGAACACCCGGTACTCTCTCTTTCCTTGCCAATCCCAAATACACGCACTATATATACCAAACTCACGCCAGCATAGTTCTGGTACATAAAGACTTTGAGCCGGAGCATCCTATCGAAGCCACTCTTATCAAAGTCGATGACCCATATGCCTGTTTAGCGCTGCTTCTCAATTTGGTAAATGAAGCGGCTATCGCCAAACGTGGTATTGAACAGCCCAACTATGTCTCCTCGTCGGTCACACTCCCCGACGATATCTATTTAGGAGCGTTCGCCTATATCGGAGAGCGAGTAAAAATAGGTAAAAACGTAAAAATCTATCCTCAAACCTATATCGGGAATGATGTAGTTATCGGCGATAACGTTACCATTTTTGCAGGAGTAAAAATCTATCACAGCTGTGTCATCGGCAACAATTGTATTCTACATGCGGGAACCGTTATCGGAGCCGACGGATTCGGATTCGCACCCCAAGCCAACGGGGAATATGCGAAAATCGCTCAAATAGGAAACGTCGTACTCGAAGACAACGTCGAGATCGGAGCCAATACAACAATAGACCGAGCTACAATGGGTTCTACGATTATCAAAAAAGGTGTGAAACTCGACAACCTGATACAAATCGCACATAACGTCGAAGTAGGAGAACACACGGTTATTGCGGCCCAAGCGGGAATTGCCGGTTCGGCAAAAGTCGGCAGCCACGCTATGATAGGCGGTCAAGTAGGAGTCGCCGGGCATATCAAACTGGGAGACCGAATTCAAGTCGGAGCCCAATCGGGTATACCCAATCATGTCGAGAACGACGCTGTAATCATGGGATACCCTGCTGTTCCTTCCAAAGAATTTGCCAGACAAGTCGTTTATGTAAAACGGCTTCCCGAACTTACCCGTACGGTGAAAGCTCTCGAAAGGGAGATAGAAGCATTAAAAGAACAATTGAAAAATAAATAAACTATAATATCGATGAAACAAAAGACTCTAAAAAACAGCTTTTCGGTCAGCGGTAAAGGATTACATACCGGATTGAATATTACGGCCACGTTCCTACCGGCCCCCGAAAATCACGGATACAAAATACAACGCGTCGACCTCGAAGGACAACCGGTCATCGAGGCATTAGCCGAAAACGTAGTAGAAACAAGCAGAGGAACGGTCATAGCCGACGGAGATGTAAGAATAAGCACGATCGAGCATGCGATGGCTGCTTTGTATGCAGCAGAAATAGACAACTGTCTCATTCAGGTAAATGCACCCGAAATGCCCATTCTCGATGGCAGTGCCGCTGTTTACGCCGAAGAAATAGAGTGCTGTGGACTCGAAGAACAAAATGCCGAACGGGAATATTATCTTATCAAATCAAAAATCGAAATCCACGACGAAGAAACCGGTTCTTCAATCGTAGTATTACCAGACGATGAGTTTAGTATCAACACGCTCATCTCATTCGACTCTCCTATCTTGAACAATCAATTCGCCAGTCTCGACGATCTGCACGATTTCAAAAAAGAAATTGCCGGGGCTCGCACATTCGTTTTCGTACGAGAAGTAGAACCGCTGGTAAAAAATAATCTCATCAAAGGAGGAGATTTGGACAATGCAATCGTTATCTACGATCAAAAAACCTCACAAACCGAACTCGACAGGCTTGCCGACCTTTTAAACGTTCCTCACAAACACGTCGATGAATTGGGGTACATCAACAACAAACCGCTCGAATTCGAGAACGAACCGGCCCGTCATAAACTCCTCGACATTTTAGGGGATATAGCACTGGTTGGTAAACCCATAAAAGGTCGTATCATCGCCACTCGACCCGGGCATAAAATCAACAATCAATTCGCCCGGCTCATTCGCAAAGAAGTACGTCGCCAAGACATTCAATGTCCCGCCTACAATCCCAATAAAGAGCCGCTTATGGACGTCAATCGTATCCGTCAGTTGCTCCCCCACCGCTATCCCTTCCTATTGGTCGATAAAATTATCGAAATGGGGACACGCCACATTGTGGGTGTAAAGAACGTTTCGGGTAACGAACCTTTCTTTCAAGGGCATTTCCCTGCCGAACCCGTTATGCCGGGTGTTCTTTTGGTCGAAGCTATGGCTCAAACCGGAGGTTTGCTGGTATTAAGCACCGTCGACGAACCGGAACGCTATTCGACCTATTTCATGAAAATAGACAATGTCAAATTCCGCCAGAAAGTCGTACCGGGAGATACCGTCATATTCCACTTATCACTGATGACCGAAGTGCGTCGGGGATGCGCCTATATGAAAGGATATGCTTTTGTAGGCGAGCGCATTGTCACCGAGGCCGAATTCATGGCACAGATTATCAAGAATAAATAAATCTAAAAAGCAAATAAATGAAACAACCGTTAGCATACGTTCATCCCGACGCAAAGATTGCGAATAACGTAGTAATCGAACCATTCGTAACCATAGACAAAAATGTAATCATCGGCGAAGGGACACAAATAGGTTCCAACGTTACTATTCTGGAAGGTGCGCGTATTGGCAAAAACTGCAAAATATTCCCGGGAGCGGTTATCTCGGCGATTCCTCAGGACTTGAAATTTCAAGGAGAAGACACGACCGTGGAAATAGGCGACAATACGACACTGCGCGAATGTGTCACCGTAAACCGGGGAACCGCAGCCAAAGGAAAAACCATAGTGGGAAGCAACTGTTTGATTATGGCTTACTCACACATCGCCCACGACTGTGTCGTCGGAGATAACGTCATTATATCCAACGCTACGCAAGTGGCCGGAGAAGTAATCATCGACAACTACGCTGTGATTGGCGGCGGGAGCCTCATTCATCAGTTCAGCCACATCGGCGCACATGTGATGGTACAAGGAGGTTCTCTCATCAACAAAGATATACCGCCCTACATCAAAGCCGGCCGCAATCCCATATCCTATGCCGGAATAAACTCCATCGGGCTCCGTCGGCGCAATTTCAGCAACGAAACCATTTGCAATATCCAAGAAATCTATCGTTACTTATATCTATCCGACATGAATAATAGCGACGCGATAGAACGTATCGAGGCAGAACTGCCCGCAACCAAAGAACGGGACGAAATCGTATTGTTCGTCCGCAATTCAAAACGGGGTATCATTAAAGGATATCTATAATAATATCTACCAATTTATATCAGAGGTGAAAGGGCCGATACGTGATGTACCGGCTCTTTCTTATTTTCTCCATGTTAAAAGCTCAACCTCAATCCCAATCCTCCGGTTTCGGGAACAACCATACTCAATTCATACGATGTAGTCTGTTGTATAAGCCCGTTTCTCATATTATTATAAAGAGCGGCAGCATTCTTCATTTGCTTTCGGGCATGCGATACCAATATAGCTCCACCGACAACAGCTCCGGCTCCTATTATCGTTGGGATAGCGATCGCCCCAGAAGCACTTTCAGTAGACAAAGAGATAACCCCACTGCATACCGCCACAGAACCAAAACCAATAGCTACCCATGCCCATGCATTCTGTTTTCTTACTTTGCTATATATATCATATAGAGGTACAATCCGAATGGCTTTTATCTCTTCTTTCGTCAGTTTTTGCGCTCCCCTATACAGACTTAAACCTTTTGCCTGTATCTCTTCACCCGAAAGAATATTCGAATCTGTTCCCGAAAAAGAATTGGAGGAATTATTCCCAGCCGTAGCAGCTTCCATACTTTGCGTTGGCAAAGCCATCTGAACAGGTTTCTCTGTTGGCGATTCCGACATGACTGCCAATCCCTGTTTCACCGCCATACCGGCTTCCAACGGGGAAAGAGATGGTTCACTCAATCGAGTCTGGGTATAATCGCTACCGGCTTCCACAACTTCGAGCGATGCAACCTGCTCCCCTTCTCTGAGGATATGTTTGCCGGTCACCGGGTGAACAAAATAGCTATCTTTGGAATAGACCTCCAACTTACTATTCGGCCATATTTCCTCCTCCGTCAAATCGATATACACATCTGTACCGTCTATCGCAACGATATGACCCACGTTAGCCGAGGAATCCACAGCCATTTCGATACGTTTCAACGGCATGCCCACCTGTATGGACTCCAATGTCTGTGACGGAACAGATTTGGCAGTCGAATAATCTCCGAAAACATCTTTCACTATTAACGAAGAAATTCGTTTACTCTCTTTCCTTATCCGTTTTTTGGTAACCGGATGCACGAAATAACCGGGTTTGGAACAGACCTCCAATATATCCCCCTTTGCAATTTTTCCTTCTGCCAAATCGATATATACGTCATCTCCCTCTACCGCAATCACATAACCGTCTGCCGATGTTTGTGCTTGTGTCGTCCATGCGACCGCCATACACAACGACAAAAACAATTCACACTTATTTCTCTTTCTCATATCTGTTTTTATTTATGCTGTAAATATTTTTCAAAATGTCAATCGCACACCCAAGCCTCCGGTAGCAGGAGCGACCAAACTCAAACGGCAGGCATAGTCGCTCTGCTTACTCATAGTATTATAGTCTCGGGCTATTTTTTTTATGCTTACAGCAGATGCAATCTCCAAACCTGTGCCCGCCAATAAAAGGGCACTTCCGGCTGCAATCGTATAAGGAGAAACCTCTCCATATCCCCCATATGCTATATCAATAAAAAATCCGCCAACAACAATGATAGGTCCTAATGCCATCAACCCCCAGCCCCAATTACTCTTCGACTTTGCAGATTTATAACGAAAATACAAGTTAGAGCGGTCGGCAAACAACATACGAGCATCGTCTTTGGAAATCTTCTCCGTTCCCATATATAAACTAAAACCTCTGGCTTTCATCTCATCGCCATAATTTCCGAATCCGCTGGCGCTACCCATTACCCGGCTCTTGGCATCTCCATTGAAATATTGGTTCAGGTTACGACCTATCCCGATGAACGCTTTCTGTATCGCCTGACCGGTAACCGTCTGCTTGAAACCATCGGCTCCGCCGTTCAACTGCGCGCCACCCAATGCGCCGTATTCCATCGACAACTGCGACTTTCCTTTCGCTTTTCCCGTCCCGCTGCTCATAAACAAAACCTCGCCGGTCTGCAAATCGACAACCCGGGCGGTAATACTTACCGAAGCTGTCAAGGTCGCCACCTCCACATTCGACATGTATTGTGCTCCGAGATTTTTTCCGAAACCGGCTTGAAAAGCCCCCATAATCGACGCCAAAGGAATACCCGTTCTCACATTGGCCACATCGGGCTTCTGCATGGTCACCTGAACTACATATTGAGCCCCGGCTATTTTTCCCCGCTGTATCGCGGTATTAGGATCTATGTAGCTCCCGGTCAAATCGGTCTCGTCCATTTGCATTCCCATCACCGTACGGTCGAGTAGCCGAACCTTGTCGCAAAACATCAATTGCTCCATCAACAAATCGGACACATACGTTCCGAAATACCCCACACCGACCACATCGTTCACCTGTGCCGGAGCCACAAATACCGAGACCTTTTCATCTGTTGTTCTGACTGGATCAACCGATAAAACAGAAGGGCGATTCTCCTTAGCAGCCGGGGGCCCATATACATCGCTCGACGATTCAGAATGACTCGACTGGGACATCGCATTACATTGAACGGACATTCCCACCTCTACCTTCGACAGACTTTGTGCCGGAACGGCCTTTGCCAGAGAATAGTCGGTATACACTTTTACGACTTCGAGCGAAGCAACTTGCGACGGTTCTCTCTTTAATCGTTTCTTAGTAACCGGGTGAATGAAATAGCCCTCTTTTGAATAAACGGCCACCTTATCTCCCGGCTTTACTTTCCCGAACGCTAAGTCGATATAAACTTTTTCGCCTTCGACAGAAATTACATACCCGGCCGCTTCGTTCTGCGCTTGTATCGTACCGCCTGCTACCATCGAAAAAACGAAAAATACGATACAGATAATACATTTTATCTTCATACCTGCTACATCGTCCTGTCCCCCTTCGAACGAATTTAAAATAAAAAAGCGTAGGGAACATTCTGCTTATTTTCACGGAGGTATCGCCAAACACCCATTCACGAAATAAACAGCCCACCCCACGCCTTGCCGGTATAACCTCACCCCTTGCTGGGGTGGTATAGGCAAGCATGAGCGTTTTGTGACTGCTCTATCCTTCGTGAATTGAAAATTGGCGATTTTCCATGAAAGGATAAGCAAAAACGCTTTTATCAAAAAAAGGTTATCGAACAAAGCCACAGCTCACATTCGACACCGCAAATGTAGTGCAAACCAGAGACAAATGCAAGTTATGTTTGCGATTTGTTAAAAAAGTCCCCAAACTCATACACACTATAATATATAATTTTATTGCATTATTTTAAATAAAATATTTTAGAATTAGAATCTATTAAATATATTTGCAATTATATTATTAATGGAATTTCCGAAAACCATCAAAAGAGTAGGAAAAACAAAACAAGCAATGTTATGAAGAAAATTTTCTTAGTGGCAGCTATGGCTGCCGTAGTACTGACTAGTGTAAACGCACAAAACAAGTACAAACCCGAAAACATGAGTTTCTCGACAGAATTGAACTATTCGCCCGGCGGAGCTACTACTGACGGACAATTTTCATTACCCGACTACGGCGCCAAAGTTCGTTTGCATTTAAACGAAAAAATGGCTGTTCGCTTGAAACTGGGATTAAACACATCTACCGATAAAGATGTCACCTATTACGAAAGCCTGACAGACCAAAAAGAGTACGAAAGAAACAGCAAAGAATCTATCACCACATTTTCGATTATGCCCGGTTTTGAGTATCACTTCACCAAATACGAAAGAATCTCTCCGTATGTTGGCGGTGAAATTGGCCTATTGACTTCTACCGCTAAAACAAAAACCGACAACACCGAAAACGACGATAAGACAGAGTCCAAACACCCCGGACTGGGATTTGGCGTAAATGTATTTACCGGTGTAGATGTTTATCTGTGCAAAGGCCTGTATTTAGGATTCGAACTCGGATTGGGTTACGACTCTATGAACTACAAAAGAGGAACTACCACAACTGTCTCAGGGTCGACGACCACCGAAACAGACGGTACTACTTCTAATTTACAAAGCAGATTCGGATTCCATGCGACTCCGTCGTTACGCGTCGGCTGGAATTTCTAATATACGAAATAGGTTAACCCCTCCGTCACTACGTGCCACCTCCCCTATATTTTGTTTGACAACAAAACACAGAGGAGGAGGGTGAGATGTATCCTCCCTTCTCCCCTGCCGTGTCCCATAGCATTACGGGGTGCTGCGAAGTGGTATAGGGGAGACACCGAAGAAACGATAGTTTCTGAGGAGAGGGGTTAGAAATATAAAAAGACACCCCTCTGATTTCCCATCATACACGAGGCATATCTTTCTGATATGCCTCGTCCTTTTTTTGAGGACTAAATGCAAACCTCAAATAACAACGACCTTTTATACTTATCCGCAAGTTATTCCCTGAATATTGATTATAATCATGAAATTTTATAGGCTTTATTTGGCAGGAGAAAGATTTTTAGTACTTTTACATACCGAAAAAAAGAACCTAATTACAAAAAAATTATGATATATAAATTCAGAATTGTTTCAGACGAAGTTGACAATTTCAAACGGGAAATATGCATCGATTCCGATGCTTCTTTTCTCGAACTGCACGATGCCATACTCGATTCTGTCGGCTTTTCTAAGGATCAAATGACCTCATTCTTCATTTGTGACGACGATTGGGAGAAAAAAACAGAAATTACCCTGATGGACATGGGGAAAGATTCTGACGAAGATACGTGGATCATGGCGTCTACAAAACTAAGCGACCTCATCGAAGACGAAGGCCAACGATTAGTTTTTGTATTCGATTACATGACCGACCGCATGTTTTTTATGGAATTGAAAGAGATCGAACCGGGAAAAGATTTAGAGACTCCGGTCTGCACACGTAAGGAAGGCAATCCTCCCCAACAAACGATGGATTTCGAAGAACTGGAAAAAAAGAATGCCGCGAATAATTCTTCCGACTTCGATGAAACCTTTTACGGAGATGAAACCTTCGATCCCTCGGAACTCGACGAAGAAGGATTTGCCGATCTGAATATGGACGACGAATACAACAATATGTAACAAAAATGACAATTCAATAAAAACGAGGAGAATACGGCACTCGTATTCTCCTCGTTTTTTATTCTACAATCGTAACGGTGACACGACGAGCTCCTCCGCCGTTACGGAACTCACACAAATAGATACCCTGCCACGTACCCAAATCAAGGGCTCGGCCTCTTATCGGAATAGTCAAAGAAGCTCCCAGTAAAGATGCTTTGATATGTGCCGACATATCGTCGTCTCCTTCGTATATATGTTTAAAATAAGGAGCTCCATCGGGCACGATTCGGTCGAAGAAGGCTTCAAAGTCCAAACGGACGTCGGGATCGGCATTCTCATTGATTGTCAATGCAGCCGAAGTATGCTTGATAAAAA
>ERZ791654.181-NODE-181-length-45713-cov-12.313877_pt1 | contig 45713 bp, 40 predicted proteins | sample MGYA00509960_ERZ791654 | MGnify/ENA primary metagenome ERZ791654 (study PRJEB30046, sample SAMN00715198) | human gut metagenome | study: EMG produced TPA metagenomics assembly of the A metagenome-wide association study of gut microbiota in type 2... | reverse complement strand
TGCCGTTTTTACAGAGCCTACCTTGCGTCCGAGTTTTCCACCTTTCTCTATATACTGCTTCCTTCCTGACTGCAATCGGAATGAGATATTGTCACGTTCCAATTGCGCACAGGTCGAAAGCGTGGCTATCATTATCGGGGCAAAGAGGGACGGATGTCCTTCTTCGTCCAATAATGTAAGCTGTTCCTTTTGTATGTAGAGGTTAATGCCACAGTCTATGAGTTCCTTGACAGAGGCAAGCACCTCAAACGCATTACGCCCCAATCTTGACAGTTCACTGACAAGTAGGATTCCAATGCGGTTTGCCTTGCAGTATTCCATTGCCTCACACAACACTGGACGCTCATCATTCTTCTTTGCGCCAGAGATGTGTTCCTCAAAGACCTTGCAGACTTCGATACCCTTATATTTTGCATACTCCGACAAATCCTTGACCTGTCTTTCCGTGCTCTGTCTGTCACCAATACTGGAGACACGAGCGTATATCACTCCTGTTGTCATCTATATCAAAGATTAAATTGAACATGAAAAAGCCTGTGTCCAGACAAGTCTTGCAGATTTATTTGAACACAAGCGTTTTTTGAATACAGCCTGACGGCAATTTCCCAACAAAAGGGAAGAAGTAAGACTTCTCCGTTGTTCGCACTCTGCTGTATGTCTCAATCAAACACGCCATTAAACAGATTGACCGCCTCTATCTTCTTTTCAAGAGCCACTTTTGCATAAACTTCGGTTGAAGTTATGCTTCCATGTCCCAAAACATCCTTCACTGCTGATATATCTGCTCCTGCTGAGATAGCCAACGATGCTGTCGTATGCCGTGAGCAATGGTAGGTCAAATCCTTTTCTATGCCTGCCTTTTCTTTAAGTCTTCTTACGTATTTCGATACGTTGTCTGACTTCTTGACAAGGTGAAACACAAGACTTTCCGGATTGTCATCCGTCCGAGGTGGCAACAACGATTGCGCCATTTCATTGAGCGGAATAATGGCAGGACGCTTTGTCTTTCGCTGTATGATGCTGATTGTCGGCACGCCATCTATCATTTTAATATCACACCACCTCAGATGCTGCATATCGCCAAGGCGAAGGGCAGTCATGGATGATAAGCCAAATGCCAGTTGTACGGTTCGTTCATTCTCACATTCAGCTTCCACCGCCAGGAAACGTGTGAGTTCTTCGGGCGTAAGATACTCTCTGTGCTTGTCAGGAGCATGGAAACGTTCCAACTTGTTTAGACTGTGTACAGGATTGAATTTTACAAGTCCTTCACGCATAGCCTTGTTAAATATCGCTTTGACTGTTTCCTCAAACAACAGTAATGAGTAATCAGCCAACCGTCCTCCGTTGGTCTTGATTTGGCGTTTGTTGCGATACTTGTTGCGCATATAATCAAAAAGACCGCAAATTTCATCTTTACTGACATCTTTCAGCAGGATGTCTTTCTTATCTACTCTTCGTAAATAAGTGGCGATACGCTTGCGGACAACATTCTTATGACCTATCATCTTCTTGCAGTTGCCACAATCAACAGACCATTTGATATAGTCATCGCACCATTGCAGCCAAGTCAAGCCGTTGCCTTGTTCTTCGCTTTTGGCATTCTCTTTCTCCAATACAGGAGGGGTGAGGATGCGCTCTGCTCGTATCTCCATAGCCTTGTTGTATGTAAGCCGATTGTGCTTTGCAGCACCAACGGCATCATCGGGCAAAAGATAGAGGTGCAAATTTTCTCTCTTGCGGAAGCCAGTCTCGTAGTATTCCAGATATAAGGCTCTTTTGCCTTCCGTCAGCTTACGTTCCTTGATTTCTATCTTCATTGTATTACTGGTATTTGGTCAAACATTCCGTTCACGAGGTTCACGGTTTCCAACTTCTTCTTGTCAACAATCTTGGCGTAAATCTCCGTCATCTTGATGCTCTTGTGTCCGAGTATCTTGCTTACTACATAGATACTTGCACCAAGGGTCAGGAGCATCGTAGCCGCCGTATGTCGTGAGCAATGGTAGGTTATATGTTTGGTTATACCTGCTGCCTCCATCCATTCTTTCAGCACCACTTCTACAGTTGTAGATGTGATTGTCAAGTTGTGGAAGATGTTGTCTATGCCTTCTTCTCTTTTAGGCATCCACTTCTTTGTTTCTTCCGACAAGGGGATGGTTACTCTATCCTTGGTCTTGACTTGGATATGGTCAATGTATTCTGTCTTGCCGTCAGCAGCCTTGTGGATTTCACTCCAGTTCAAGGCTTTCATGTCGCTATATCGCAGACCAGTGAAACAGGAGAATAGAAAGGCTTTCTTCACCAGTTCATAACGGCATGGTGTGTTCATCACCTTCTTTATTTCCTCTATCGTCAGAAACTCACGCTCAGCCACTCGCTTCTGTGGCTTCTCCTTTGCCTCCAACAGCAAGAATGGATTTTGCTCAATCAGTCCGTCCCTTACTGCCTTTGCCAATGACGAGCCGAAATAGTTGACGAACATACGGCAAGTGGTGGTGCTGAGTTGTTTCTTTCCATCATTGTAGGTGCAAGTCTTCAAAAAAGTAATGAAGCCTTTGCAAAACTCCTTATCCACGTCTTTCAACAGAAACTCTGGCTTGCCTATATATATTAGGTATTGGTCAATGCGAGCATGAGTGTTGCGCTTGGTCTTCATGGAAGACTCAGACAACTCGGCATTGTACTTCACAAAGTCATCCATCCACTTGGTAAGTGTCATGCGTGACTTCTTCACCTTGTCCCAATCCACAAGACCCTCTCTCTGTATGTCAAGAATGCGCTGCGCCTTGATTTGCTCTGCCAACTTTTTTGTATTGGCGTTTTGCAACTTGGTAGCAGCGTTGATTTCTGGCACAAGATAGAGTTTCAAAGTCTCTTTCTTGCGCAATCCATTCTGATAAATGTCGAGATAGAGGCTGATGTTTCCGCCAGAGATTTTCTTCTCACGAATACGAACAGGCTCTTTCAAACGGATTTCTTTCTTCTTTCGTCCCATTTTATTTCCTTTCTTTTCTGATGTTAATATATTCTTTTATCACTGATTATCAAGCATTTAACTTGCGATACAAAGATAATACAGCGAGGGACAAAAACGAGACAAAAGTGGGTAAACAATCCGCTAATTTAGGAAAGAATAACGAACCAATCCAAAATCAGCTTTCATTCCTAATAGACTGTAAATCAGTGATATTACATCACCTTACTATCCTTTCATTTCCGATGGTTAGACCCGCTTGGGATAATTGGTGGTTACTGGTGGATTCTCCAAATGTGCATGGCTCTCGCTGCTCTGTTCTCTATTGTAGTGGCAGGAAATATAGCCTACAAGATGATGGTAAAGCACGAGCCTTTGGACGTTATGAAACTGTTCCGGCCATTGGCTATATCCGTTATTCTATGCTGGTGGTATCCACCTGCAGATACGGGTATAACCAACAGCGGAAGCAGCTGGTGCTTCCTCGACTTTCTTTCTTACATTCCTAACTGTATCGGTTCATATACTCATGACCTTTATCAGGCAGAATCCTTACAGATAGAAGATAAGTTTGAGGAAGTCCAGGAACTCATTTATGTCAGGGACACTCTCTATACATCCTTGCAAGCTCAGGCTGACGTAGCACATTCAGGAACGTCCGATCCGAATCTTATTGAGTCCACGATGGAACAGACCGGTGTTGAAGAAGTGACCAACATGGAAAAGGACGCATCCAGACTATGGTTTACTTCACTCACAGCTGGTGCAGTGGTCGGACTGGATAAAATTATCATGCTTATCGCTCTGATAGTTTATCGCATCGGTTGGTGGGCGACTAACCTACTAAACACATTATCACATTATAAATAAGCGAATTAATTCTTACTTTATTAGAATGGATAACAAAAAAGCAACAATGATATAATTTATTTGTACGTTGTAGCAAATGCTCTCATTTGAATATAAACAAATGTACGCATTAATGGAGATAATGCAGAAAAACCATGAAGCATATACGACTCACTGCCACTCTCCATTTGTAGATGTGTGAAAGTAACAATCCATTAATGGACAATAGGGTATATAAAGGACAGATTTCCCGTATATTCGTCTCCTTATTCCTGAATTATGAGCGTAAGTCACATAATTATGGAGAGATATCCACCCTTTAATGGGGAGAGCTGTCGGCAAATATTTGATGGAAATGCCCCGAAAATCACAGGAGAATAGCCATACAATGGGCTGATACACAATAATTATTGGATAAACGTGGTCTGCTCCTGCAAACAGCAAGTTGTCTTTTCGTTAAACGAAAACAGGACGGTTTAACGGCGGAAACGCCGCCAAACCGCCTCCCCCCAAAAAGCTCCGGAGTCGGCTTTGATTTTCCTTATGCCATCTCTATACATTTACTTTCCAATTACAGGATTTTTCTTGAATATCCCATAAATGAGCATATAATCCCTCATCTTTTAATAATTGTTCATGTGTCCCTTGTTCTACAATATTTCCACCATCTAAAACAATAATTTTATCAGCATCACTTATTGTTTTTAGTTTATGCGCTATAACTATAACAGTTCTACCTTGTATTAAAGAATTGATTGCATACTGTATTTCCACTTCATTTTCTGGATCTAAAGAAGCTGTTGCTTCATCTAATAAAATTACAGGAGCATCTTTTAATATAGCACGTGCAATTGAGATTCTCTGTTTTTCTCCTCCAGATAAGGTACATCCACCTTCACCTATCATTGTATCATATCCTTGAGGTAAATGTATTATAAAATCATGACATTGAGCTTTTTTAGCCGCCTCTATTATCTCATTATCTGTAGCATTCTCTTTACCAAATCGAATATTATTCTTTATGGTATCCTGAAATAAATATACGTCCTGAAATACCATTGAAATGCGTTGCATAAGTTTCTCAGGATCAATCTCTCGTATATTTTTGTTACCTAATAATATTACACCTTTATCAGGATCATAAAACCGAGCGCAAAGTTTCATCAATGTACTTTTTCCACTTCCAGAAGGCCCAACTATAGCAGTTAAAGAACCTTGTTTCATTGTAACACTTATATCATGTAGGATATATTTATCATTATACCCAAAAGATACATTTCTAAATATAATATCTCCTTGTTCCGGAGCATCTTGTGTTCCTGACATTTCTGGTTCATTTAGTAAATTCAAAATACGTTCACCTGCAATAGAATAATAACGGAATTCTGCAAGATTGATTAGTGCTAATGTTAGTGGGTCAAAAACTCTGGAGCCAACGATAAGGAACATCACAAAAATAGCAACAGAAAGTTTTCCTCCAATTAAAAGGTATGTACCACATAATATCATCAAAGTAAGTCCCATACGAAGAAGGGTTACAGACAACATGACAATAGGTCCAATCAGAGCTTCTGTTTTGATATTCGCACGTTTGAGATCATTAAATGCTTCCTGTAAACGGATGAACTTTATTCCAGTCATATTATATGCTTTGATAACACGTATACCTTGTAAATATTCTTCCATTCTGCTACTGGCACGTATTTTAGCCAGAATTTGAGTTTGCCCTAGTTTCTTTTGAATACTAGAAGTGAAAATAAGTATTAAAAAAGAAATAGGAAGGGATAAAAACATAGCAATAGACATCTGCCAATCTACGAACAATAAACCTAAAAAAGCAAAAATAGGCATGACCAGTGCACCAAGCAATTGAGGAAGATGGTGCGACATCCCTTGTTCTGTCATAGCAAAATCAGTTATTAACATGGAAGATAATTCTCCAGAATCTTTTTTATAAAGAAAACCTAATGACAACTTGCGTAAATGTTCGGCTAAAGCAATACGACCTTCTGCACTAATATTGTATGCTTCCCGGAAATTTGCATTATAGGATTTCTTTTCTCCAAAAATCATAAAAATTATGTATACAAACATTATCACAATCAGCCCCCATAATTTAGATATGTTTAGAGGAGTTCCAGTTCCATCAAAAGCTTTAAAAAGGGTATTTATAACTTCTATTGAAAGACAAAAGGGAACTATATTTATAAAGTTTGCAAGCATTGTATACCCCACAGGCTTGTATAAACGTTTGGTTTGTCCTATAGTAATATGTTTTATAGCCTTTGTAATCATATTATTTCATTTTTTTAGATTTAACTTCCAGTTATGTGCATTTATATAAGCATTCCACATATTTTTATATATGCCTGTAGTAACATGAAGTTCGTCATGTCTTCCTTTTTGAACTAAACATCCTTCCTTAAAAACAAGAATTTGATGAGCAGAGGTGATAGAAGACAATCTATGAGCTATGATAATAACAGTTTTACCTTTTATTAACTTTTGTAAGGCCTGTTGTATTTTATATTCATTTTTTGGGTCAGCAAAAGCTGTTGCTTCATCTAATACTAAAATAGGAGAATTTCGTAAAATAGCCCTAGCTATACAAATTCGTTGTGCCTCTCCTCCAGAAAGAAAAACGCCTCTCTCTCCGACAATCGTATCATATCCTTTAGGAAGACTTCGAATAAAATCATCACATTGGGCAGCTTGAGCAGCTTGTATAACATCCGATAAACTAGCTTGAGTATTTCCTGCTGTAATATTGGCATATATGGTATCATTGAAAAGAAACGTATCTTGGAATACAAAAGACACGATCTCCAATAATTGGGGTGAGGAAATATTTTTTATGTTTATTCCCCCTATTAAAATCTCTCCAGAGGAAACATCCCAAAAGCGAGGAATGAGATTGGCTATTGTTGACTTCCCTGACCCAGAAGGTCCAACCAAAGCTGTTACTTCACCTTGTCGAGCGATAAAAGAGATATCCTTCAGCGCTTCTGTCTTTGTCATATTTTCTCTATCTTCGTAAGCAAAACTTACATTTCTGAATTCAATATCATACGTCTGAGGTATTTGAGGAACAACTGGTTCACATAGTTTTTTTTCCTCAAATATTTTGTCTATACGTTTTACTCCTTCATTAATTTCTACAGTTCCTGAAGCTAAAAATGCGAGTTTATATACAGGGGAAGCTACTCCGGGCCCCATCACGATGAAAAAAAGATAAATTGCAGCTAATGAGATGTTTTTAGGATCAGAGGTCATTATTAATATTCCTACAGGAAGAATAAACGTGACTATTGAATTCAACAGAATAATAAATGCAATTATACCATTTTGATAGTTATTACAGCATTTTAAAGCAAATGTTTTATACGCTTCGATTTCGGCATTGAACTGCCGAAAAGAACGTATACTTTGTCCAAATATCTTTATAATTGGCATACCTCTCACATATTGAACAGCTGAAGCACTCATGCGTTCTTGGACATCAAAATAGATTTTCGTAAGTGCAGTAGCTCTTTTCCCTACAAAATTAGAAAATTGCATTCCTATACTTAAAAGTATGCATAATAGAGCGGTGAATGCCATCCAACCATTTAAAGAAAAAAAGATAATAAACATAAAAGTTATGGTTGCAAACACATTCACCAAATCGGGAATAGTGTGAGCTATAAAATGCTCTATTTTTTCGACATTTTGTTCCATGATTTTCTTTATACAACCGATAGATGTCGAATTTAAATATCCCAAAGACAACTGACCTATATGCTCTGAAAGTTTTATTTTTAACCCATATAAAATACGAAAGGCGGCTATGTGAGATAACATTAATCCCGCATACAAAAATAGTACACCCACAATCAAAGCAATAAAAGCAAGCCACCCCCAACTGATCATTAGCTCAGAATCTATCGTAGATAAATCAGAAGCATGAACAAGCAATTCCTTTAATATTTCATATATAGACCAAAATGGTATAAGTATACATAATGCACTTATAGCGGAAAATAACCCGGAGAAAAGCAATAAACTTTTTTTTTCTCCCGCAATTTCCAGTAACCTAGATAATCCTTCTTTTTTCTTCATTATTTATTTAAATATATATTGTCGTAGTTAGACAAATATTTGTCACAATAATTACCAAGTAGAAAATAGCAAACAGCCATAATTCCTGATTCATATAAGCTGGAGTTTTTTTAGCATATTCTTCATATTCTTTCTTGAAATGTATACATAATGAATATTTATTTTCTATATATACAATTACAAGATTAATACATATATAAATTATATATAAACATAATGTATGTATGGCTCCAAGCAGAAGAATAAAACTTAAATGACAAAATAGATCTCCCATTATCATCGGATTTCTCACTTTTTTATAGGGACCTTCCGTTATTAACTTTGAAGGATGCAAAAACCTATCTTTGGTTGCTTGCAGATTACAATTTACCACTTTAGTACCCCAAACAGACATAAAATATCCAATTAATGCAATAAGGATAATATTGTAAAGAACATTTTCCAACAGTATTACTTTTATGTCAAACAAAGAAAAAATGTTTAGTTTGAAGCGAGGTTGATTTAAGAAGGGCATAATATACCAAAGAATAGATATAAAAAAGCCCGAATAATACATTAATGTATATCTATTATTGCAAGATAAATCTAGTGTTTTAGACATATATTTACGATTCCCAACCTTAAATGCTATATAATAAGGAATCAACCAAAGAAATGAAATTATGGCCAAAATAATTTGGGTGGCCCAGCTAAAATAAATCATATTATTTTTGTATAATTTAAAAAATTACAAATAACCAACAATGCCATAAATAAAACTATAAATAATAGTTTTTGATCAAGGAGAACAGGGGTTTTCTTTCTATAAACTATAAGTTCTGATTTATAATATGGTTCTAAAGAATACTTAACCTGTATTTTTATCATAAAGAGATCTATAAATACATATATAGGGAATAAAATGCAAGTGTAGATTCCACCTGTTAATAACACCAAAGAAAAATGTCCTAATATATCCCCTATGATCATTGGATGTTGAACTCTTGCATATATTCCTTCTGTTAACAATTTACTTGGGGCATAAAATGCACTTTTAGTAGCTTCAATATTTTGAGAAACAGACTTTTTACCCCAAATGCCAAAGAAATATACAAACAACAGAAAAGAAACTGGAATATACAAAACATTAAAAAAAACAAATTCGCCATTTAACCAGTCATATATTCCATGCATCCTTGGTTGCTCTATAAAGGGTAATACATACCATATGAGTGCTGGATAAGTGCTCATAAAATATAACTTTTCCGGAAGCTTTGATTGTTTTTTTAATTGAGAATTATGTTTTTTGTAACCTAGTAGAAATGCGTAATAATAAACAATTAATCCACTTAATGAGATCAAACTAATTACTATGTGAATTATCAACTTTGTATTCATTGCTGTATTTTATTATTTTTATCTGTATTTAAATAAGTATTTTCTTCTATATCATTTTTCGAAGGCATTTTTACAGCTATAATTCCTGCAAAATTGTGCCATTTAATGAAAGTATCCATACATTGAAAACCGACATCAGATAGTAGACTCAAATTCTCTGTAAGACTCAATGGAATCAAAACGCCTCTCAAACTTTGAGCCTTTTTTATAACTTGTTGTTCATTCAAACCATTTTCTTGCTTAAAATCCCAATACAAGTCATTCCATATATCCTCAAACAGTGAATTTTCCGCCCTTATTTTCTCTACAAATATAAAAGCTCCACCTTCTACTAATCCATTATATATCCGTTGTAAGACTTTTTTTCTTTTCCATAAAGGTAAAAACTGTAACGTATACAATGATAAAACTAAATCTATATTAGCTAATTCATTTATTTCCTCTATATGTTGTTGTAGAAATTGAACTAATTCGCTACTACATTTTTTTCTTGCAATCTCTATCATTGGTAAACTTTCTTCGACTCCGATGAATCTCACATTCTTTTTTCTTGAATGCTTTTGTAATAAAAGAGAAATGGTTTCTCCTGTAGAGGAACCTAAATCATATACAACACTATTGTCTCTAATAAACCATTCACTTATTTCGATAACAGCCTTTTGTACTTCCTCGTACAATGGGACACTTTTTCTTACATGAGTGTCGAAATGTTGTGATACTTGTTCATCAAATTTCCATTCTCCTGGAATTGATGTTATCAAATCATCGACTAGCCCTTCTTTATTTCTCATATATCCTCCTTTTAAATATATAATTAATTCCTACAATATTTAAAATCTCAACTAATACTACATATAAAATAAATAGAGGTTTATACAACTCACTAAAGTTTCCCCACACAAAGAAACCTAAGAAATAAAGAAAAGAGAAAATGAGAATCGCTTTAGATAAATTCATAAAAAAAAGAATCCTATTACTGATATAATATATAATAATAGAAGAGAAAGCAGTAAAACCACTTATCATTCCAAATGTATATTTATCATAAGGTGAAACTGTAGAATAAGAAATATTGAACATTATTTCCCAAGTCTGTTCGGGGACTAAAATATTTACAATGTTCAATAGCAATACTCCTGCCTGCACTTGGAATAAACAACTTAAAACGGGAAGTTTTTGTTTCTTTGGTGCTATACCATTAATACTATGATTTAAATAAAATATGAAACTTCCAATTATAAGCCAAATAAAAGGTTCATAATCTGATGATATATGTACAATCCCTGTTTGAAGTTTTAGCAAGTACATAAAACCGCCCATAAATGCGACTAAGAAAGAACAGAAGCTAATAAGTCCTTTATATTTTTCGATATTTCTAAGAAAGAGAAAATAAATACAGAAAAAACCGAAGAACAAACACTCTTCTCGAAACAAGACAATTGTCAAGTCTGATGGTATATCATGGATTCCCATGTAAGAGTGAATTACATCCCATGAGAAAAATATCCAGGGAAAACCAGTGAAACATGCTATGGCACATAACCACAACATACACACAAGAATTTTCTTTTTAATTTTTATGTTCATAATATGAATATTTTATTCCGTAAAAGTCTAAATCCGACATAAAAGATTGGCAATTCAAAGAGTCACAAAGACAATTTAATCCTATTTTTGTTTTACCTTCTAAAATGTATTGAGTAGTAATAACAGCAGGTAATGCAGTATATAATAAATTATTTTTTGTATATAAATAGTAAAAGGTATCTATCTTTCTTTCTGGCTCTATTTTAGAAACTTGACAAATTACACTTCCCCACTTATTCTCTTTCTTAACGAGACGTTGATAATCATCTTGCAACATAAGTGTTGCTTTATTTAAATTATGTTTATAAAAGATCTTTATAAACATAAACTTCCCCATTGAGATATAGTCATTTAGCATAATGAATGTTGATATCTTTCTTATTTGTTTTAAAGAAGTAGCCAATTGAGTTAATTGTTCGTCAAATGATGGCATACATATTTTTTTATGTCCAATGAAAGGAAAAAATTTGTGATGTGTATATCGAAAAGGAGACACCTGTATTTCCTTTCCATGAGAATAAACATAGGAACGTGTTTTTCCCATAGATGATGCTGCCAGATCATAAGTTGAACTATATGACCAATTATCAACAGCACCATAATAGATATTAAAATTAGTATTTTCTGGGCTGTTTAAATGAGTCTCTATAATAGTTTTAGAAAATACGCCTGAAATACCAGGCATCCAACCAACACCTATAATAAAGCAAAGTTTCTGAGCTTCAATGCTTTTTTCATATGGTTTTAATAAATCACGCAAAATGCCATATCCTCCTATATCGATGTAGTGGCAATTATTTCTTAATGCATGTAAGGCAATCTTGTCATTTATTTTAAATGAAGGTCCAACAGCATTAATAACCAACAAACATTGAGAACAAAAATTATCCAATTCTACATCATTGTTATAGTTCATTTGGTTATACTTAAGTCGCTCACTATTATAAAATGTAGACATAGATATTTCTTTTATGGATCTCCTACCACCAATTAAAACATGGAAGTGAGTTTGTAGTTGTAATAAATATTTAACTATAATAGAACCAATTGTTCCAGTTCCACCTATTATTCCTATATATTTATTATAAACCATAATACTATTCCTCTATAGATATATTTATGTTGTTGTTTTTTAATATTTCGTTTAACATGTGCAGATTGATATTTATGTCTTCAAAAGTAAAGATGCCAGGCATAATTGGTATACATCCTTTTATTATCGAGAGCACAATTACCGCACAAAATACTCCTGTTAATCTAAATGAGGAATCTGAGTGCAATAAACATTTTACAATAGAATTTTGATTTCTTACATAAGTACATACTATCACAGATTTCTCGTTTTTCTCATTTTTCTCCAATTGCCCCTGTTGTTTATTGACCATTTTACAAATCAATTTTCTAATAAAAGAGCTCTTTCTTAGTAAGGGAACTATGCCCATAGGAAGATTTTGCAGATGAAAAGCACAATCAAAATTTTGTAGTTCTTCAAATCGACTAGCTCGTTGTATAGTCCTTATTTCAGGACTAGAAAAGAATATTAATGGCATATTGGAATGAAAACGATCAAAAGTAAAAGTTCTATCTGAATGATATTTAGTTGGTTTTATTCTTCGGATTTCCCTTTCTGAAAGGAGCATCAGGTCATCTTTAAAACCCTCAAACATATTGATTATTGAAGCTGTTCCAGAAACAACACCTGCTCCAAAATAGATTCTCAATTCGGCTTCTAAAACAGTTTTTTTTAATTGTTCTGCAGCATATTCTAGCATGAAAGTTGTCAACCCTGGACATAATCCCATTCCTGTAAAAATTGTTCCCCGAAAATTTGTTATGTTCTCATTTTTTATTTCTAGTACACGTCCACTATGTCCATAGTCATCATTAATATCAACACATATTACGTGATTTCTTAAACAAATTGTATAAATATCTGTTCCTACACATGAAAAAGGACCAAGTGCCAAAATTATAATATCAAATTGTTTAATAACAGATTCTATATTTTGGGTATCATGTATGTCCATTTTTATGAACTTTACTTTCTTCTCTGATATCTTATGAATACCTCTTGATGCTATAAATAATTCACAAATATCATGATAATGTAGCAAGTAATCTGTAATAAATTGTCCCGCAATCCCTGTGCCACCAATTACTAAAACTTTCTTTTTAGACATAAATTTCTATCTTTTTTTAAGCTTATCCAACAAATTATATAATACAGAGTGATCCCCAAACTAAAAATGCCTGGTAGTAAGCATTCGGTCTTGGGAATTATCCAAGTGACAATAGATAAAATAATTGTTAGTATAACAGGGTTCACAACTATAGACCATCGAGGAACTATAGCTTTGGATGAAAAGTTACTAAATCCAACAATCAGCCAGGTCACTGGAAGTAGAATAAACATAAAGGGGAAAAAAGGTATATTAGATCCTGTTAATAATTGCCAATCTATATTTGTTTGCATTATCATTTTTGATGTACCAATACTATATATTATGGCATAGCTGTAATGATAAAACCCCAACATCAATAAAGAATAAGATATACAGAATGTATTAATAAGCGCAAGCTTTTTATTAACTTTACACATTGTTGTGTATATGAAGTATGTCCCTAATATCCAAAAAGGAAAAGTAAAAATACATCCAAAAGATGATAAATTTAAAATAGTTTCTTCTAAAGAAAGTAGTCTTGAAACAAAATAATCTGTTTCAACAGTTTTCATCTGTACTAGATAGTCGCAGGTTGTGATAAATAAACCTGAGATTACACTTATAATGATTATACAGTCATAATTACGATTGTTCATTCCATAAAAATTAAAAAGCTGCCGGAATCTTTTAGCTTCCGGCAGTCTTTATTTATTTTAAATATTGAATTTTGAAGGGATTACCTTCTGTTTTTATCTTTAAAGGTTCATACTTATCTTCTTTATAGTTGTAAAGATAATAACCTGTTCCTTGAGTAGAAGCCATCCCGAACACCATATAGTCTCCTGCTTTACATTGACTACATGACCAACCCGTAGTTCCGTCAAAGTTCATTTTTTTGACAGTTTTATTATAAACATCTATTTCAAATGTTTGCATTGATTTGTCATTTACATAATCAGGTGGATTACTAACATATCCCGGAACATTGAAATATCCATATAGCTTACCATTTCCTGTATATGTTTTGCTATAAATATAATTTGCTTTATTACCCTTTATGTCCGGTATACTAATTGTTTCTATTGGGAAATAGTATGACTGATCAAAGTCTGTTTCTCCTTTCTTTATACGCAAGAAACCTTCTGTACAGTTTGCAAAATATCCGAAGCCTCCTACACAATAAATATAAAGATCGCCTTTTTCATCAATGAAAGGATCACCTGAATACTCATAAGCGGTTGCCATTGTAGCTCTATTATCAGATATCATTTTAATAGGCTTGTCTGTCTTTGTATCAATCAAAAGTACATAAGCTCCAGTATTAGGGTTAAACTGGGACTTATCTTGAGCTAATCCTACATATAAAATACCATCTCTAATAACCGAAGCACCAGGTTCAGGATTTTTATCACCACTTTCTTTCCCAATTGCATATTCAGATAAATCTATTTCACCTGTTTTTTGCATTGTCGTAGGATTTATTATATACAATTTTCCCAATCCTACGCATGATATATAAGCTTTTTCTTCTGAATCAAATGTAAGGAATGCAGGAAGAGAACCGGAAGGGAGAATCATCGTTTCTTTTTCTTGAATTAGCAAACCATTCTCGACTCTGTACTTATATAAACGGGCATTCATCGATTCTAAGACATAAATGTTACCCCCATAAGTAAAAAGAAAAGATTCTTTTGCAAAGACCAAAGAATTTTGTGTACTTGTCTGTTCTACATTTAAATCTTTAAATAGACTAACATAAGCATTATCACCCACCGTGACACTATGAACAAAACTCATATCGTCTTCTTCATCTGTTGGAAACGGATCATCTTTACTACATGAAATAAAACTTAAAAAGGTCGCTAATAGCGACAATAAAAACCATTGATTTTTCATTTTTTTTATTTTTTTAGTTAAAATAATTATTTATAATATTACAAACTCATCGCTCCCCCTGAAGATTCATCACCAAACCAATTAAATCGTAATTTAATTTTAAAAGTACGACCTTGTAAAGGCTTTTTAAATTCCATATAGCTCTCCTTGTTGAATATATTTTCAACTTCAAACCCTAATGATACTTTATTTTTCCAAATAGATTGCTGGAATCCTGCCGTAAAAAGATGACTACGAGGAATTAACCATTTCTTTCGCTGTTCTGGTAAGTTACTCATTTGCCAACTCCAATCAAAATCATGAACGTAAGATGCGTCTATATAGATTCTAGATATTTCATGTTTCCCAAGTAATCCCTCTGTATGATACTCTAAACCATAGTTAAAATAAAAACGAGGAATATTGGGTACCTGTTTATCATAAGTCGGGTTTTTCACACTTTGGTCATTAGTAGTCCATTTTAGCTTATCCCGAATATCTTGATAGGTTAAGTTAAAATAACTATAAAGCTGTGGAGTCACATCTATTTTTAAATCAAAATCTCCCCCCATGATCTGAGTCTTACCCAAATTCGTATAAATCATTCGTATATCAGCAGGAAATAAACTTATCATATCTGTTATATACATATAATATAAATTTGTCTCTAACTGAAAACGACTTAACCCCATAAAATTACTTTTATCCATGATTAACCCTAAATTTATATTATTACTTATTTCGGGATTTAAATCAACTGAAGGCTTTACTGTCACTCCGTCTCCAAACAATTCTTCCGTATCAGGAAGCCTCACGTTATGTGATAAGGAAAATTTACCTCTCACCCCTTTGAAAAATTCATAACTGATTCCTTCACTTATTCCATAGTAAAAATTGTTTATTTTTGTTTTTTTCGGTTCTTTCTTAACACTTTCAGATTCATCTACAATTTTATCACTTGTTCTATATATTCCAGAATTTAAATAGTATAGACTGAACATTAAAGAGTTTTGAAGTTTGTTATTACGTGAAGAATACTCATGTGCTAACCCCAAAGTATTTCCCTTCATATTACTGGGAAAACCACTAGGGTCAAAACCAACATATTCTGCTGTATAATCATCCTTAGGTCTATACCTTGAATATGTGAATTGATTGTTAAGATTAAAGGTATGTTGCTTTAACTTGTATTTTAAATTCAATTTATGTCTGATTTCAAATTGTTTGTCATCTGAATAGTTTAATAAATTATCATCAGTTTCTCCCATTGTATTTGTTATGGTTCCATCCCATTGCCGTTTTGTTCTAGCGGTATCAACCAAATGCGTATGAATGATTGGAGTTACTAGACCTGACTTGAATTCAAGGTTTTTAAATAAGAAATTCTTCTTCTCTAAAGTTAAAGTAGGCATAATGTTTGTCCCATGTGTATGAGAAAAACGTGAATCAAAATCTAAGGCCTGAATTCCCTTTTTATTGTTATAAAAAGCACATTCTAATTCAATCTTATCAAACCAGAATTTTGTAAATGTTAAACCTACATTATACATTGTGGACCTATAATAATCATTATTTCTTATTACTTCTTGGTAGGCACTTGAAGGTAAATTTGTTTCAAAAACAGGATAAGTCATTTTATAATTATTATCCGATTTATTATGAAAAAAACCTCCTCCAATTTGAATCCCTGGTTTTTCAAACATTTTTTTTACACTGACTAACGTTTTGGAAGTACCAAATGAAGCAAACTCCTGAGTAAAGCCTACCAAGTCACACTCGTCCTCTCTTGTAACAACATTAATCGCTCCTCCCAGACCATCACTGCCATATTCAGCAGGAACTATTCCTTTATATATCTCAATATATTTAATGGCATCAATAGGTATGTCGTTTATATCAAATGAACCATCGGGGCTATTTAAAGGAAAACCATCTATATAAATAGCTACTCTTTTTCCTTCCAGACCATGTATGGACATTTTAGAAGAGCTACCCAAACCTCCGGATTTTCTAACTTTGATTCCAGAAGTACGAGTAAGTACTTCTTCAATTCCAGTTGAACGACCTCTTAATTTTGCTCCATCAACAACCGTTACAGCCATAGGACTTTTACGTATATGATTTATTTCTGCCTGCTGTGAGGATGCTTTTACCACGACCTCATTCAACACTTCTGTACTTTCTTCCAAAAAGAAATTTTTAGTTGTATTTCTATTTACAGTAACAGACTGTTTTATTGTTTTGTATCCGATAAAAGAAACCTCTACAAGATACGTTCCGTTTTGAGGTAATTTTATTCTGTATAACCCATTATCATTTGCATTATCTCCAACCTGATTTTTTCGTATATATACAGAAGCTCCTACAACAGGTTCATTTGTCTTTTTATCTACGATTCGACCAGAAAGAAAAACTTGTGCCCAAGATATCATAGGGAAACAACATATTCCCATAATGACTAAAATTGTTTTTACTTTTCTACACAACATAGGTTTATAATAAAATTTTTTTTTAACATGCATATTATAGTTACATTGGAAGCTTTAGATACATTTATCGTGTCAATATCAATCCAATTGCATAATTTACTATATGCTGTATAATATGCCTTTAGAATAGCTTCTTTACGTGAAAAAATGTCAATAGGAGAAAATTCTTTCTTATCTATACACGCTATCTCTTGGGGTGTACAAAAAAGAGAATATTCCTTTTTTGATAATATCGTCGTTTGATCTTCAATATCTACTCCAATACCCTTATACCTCTTTTTCTTTCCAACAGCAGCAACTGCTATTGCATCTTTATGAGATATAGAACCAACTATGTCAAATGGCCATATTGGTTCACCATCTCTTCCTTTTAAAATGGGAACTATTTCCTTTTGTAAAGTCTGTAAGGCACGATGTGCGGCACAACGTCCCAAAATATAAGTTTTAAGACGTATTTCAGACCATTCTCTTTTAATGAATATTTTTTCCTCATTAAAGAGATTATCTGAAGTAGCAAAAGGACTATCTTCCACAATTTCTACTGCTATATCGGAAAAGGGTAATACAAGCATATTTATACATGCAATTCTATATAATTCATTATCAACTTAGCTAATTCCGCATGATATTTTGTAATAAGAACATGCCCTCCTGGCAATTGGTGGAAAGAAACTTTCTGAAAGTAATTATTCCATAGATGTTGATTGTTTCGAATTGTAGGCTCATCCTCTCTACCGACGATGGAACATAATGGGGTTTTCAATTTACAATCAAGAAACTTGTAATTTACCATTGCTACAGTATTCATTCTCAACTCATGCAAATATTCATGTTTTTCTTCATCTGATAAAGTTGCGATCAATTCTTCATTCAACAGATCTTTTGCACGTGAATAATCCAAAAGGGCATTATCGTCATTTGAAAAGAATTGCATTAAGTCATCACGCAATGTAGGAGGAGTTCCACCAATCATTATAATACCCTGTATCGGAATATTTTCTTGTTCAAATCGTTTACAGATATCATAAGCAATATAGCAACTGTAAGAATATCCCATGATAAACAAAGGAATCTCTTTATCAGCCTCTTTCAGTTCATTGGCTAATAGCGCACCAACTTCTTCTACAGAGGACTTTATCTCACGTCCATCTCCATGTCCCGGATATTGTACTGTATATAAGTTGATTTCTCCGGTAAAATCCCCAGAAAATGTACTATACATACCAGGGGTTCCTGCTGCATATGGAAGACATATAAGTTTTGCATATGGAGTAGAAACCTTTTTCATACAAATGAGATTCTCAACTTTATTATTCTCTATTTCTTGTTCAAGCAGTTCGGCTATCGTAGGTTTATCGAATAAATCTTTTAATTTGATGTTGGTTAATCCGACCTCCTTTAATTCTTTTATTAACCTTACAGATCGGATAGAGTCGCCTCCTATATCCCAGAAATTATCAAATACACCTACCTCTGGTATCCCTAATACCTTTTCCCAGATTAAGGTTATTTGTTTTTCCCTTTCATTCCTTGGACCTACAATATCCCTTTTAACAAAATTTTGTTTCTGATTCGCAATATTGGGTAATTGCTTCTTGTCTGTTTTTCCATTGGCAGAAATTGGAATCTGCTCTATTCTAGCCATTGCGGAAGGTAACATATAGTGAGGTATCTTCATTTGCAGAACAGACATTATATCCTTGTATTCTAAATCACAATTATTTGCTGTAACATAAAAAGCTACAACTACAGGCTGTTTGTTTACATCATATTGAATCTCTGCACAAGCCTCTGTAATACCTGATACTTTTAATAAAGCATTCTCTATTTCTCCTAATTCAATTCTATACCCTCTGACATTTACTTGAAAATCTTTACGTCCTACAAATACAATATCGCCAGTTACAGTCATCTTTACAACGTCTCCTGTATTATATACAATTCCTTCATGAGTAATAGGATTATTGATAAATACAGATTTCGTTTTCTCTTCTTTATTCAAATAACCACATGACACTCCCTCGCCTCCAATATAAAGGATACCAGGAACTTCTGGTAGTGTATATTCTAAATTATCATTTAATACATATACTTGTGTATTATAAATCGGTTTCCCTATTGGAACTATATTTAAATGACATTTGCCGTCTTCTTCAATCGGGATAGGATAAAAAGTGGAAGCCACCGTTGTTTCTGTAGGGCCGTATTCATTAATAAATTTGTGCAAAGGATAATTTTCTAACCACCTGTTTATATCCGAAACATTGATAATTTCAGCACCCAGCATAATAGTCATATTGGGTGATAGGTTTACAGGTCTCTCCAAAAATCCCAACGTATTTACCAACATTGAAAAATGAGAGGGAGTTACATTCAAAAAATTGATTTTTTCTTCATCTATAAAATACAGAAGTTTCTCTATATCTTTAGTTGCATTATCGGAAAGAATGTGTAAAGAAGCTCCGGCAATGAAAGGTAGCCAATTAGAAGTAACAGTCATATCAAAGGAATACGATGTTATTAAAGCAAACCTGTTATTACAGTTTACATTAAACGCTTCTTTCTCATAATTCAAAAAATTGGATACATTTCTATGCCTAAGCATTGTACCTTTAGGTTGTCCTGTTGAACCAGAAGTATAAATCATATAAATCAAATCATCAGGAGTATTACAAGGTACTATATTATCCATAGATTGACTATTTATATCATTTACGGTGTATCGACGATATGTATCAGGTAAAGGAATAGAATCATCATCAAGTAACACACAATGTTTAATGTTGGGGGTATATGAACTATTAATATTGTCTACATGTATTCCTTGAGTTACAAGAACTTCTGCTCCACAGTCATTTATCATATACTGTATTCTATCCGAAGGATAAGAAGGGTCAATTGGCACATACGCCCCACCTGCTAAAAGAATTCCAAGTTGTACTATAGGCAAATCAAGCGTTCTGTTCAGTAATAAAGCAACCTTAGAATTTCGTACCACTCCAAGAGAACGTAAGAAATGCGCCATCTGATTAGCTTTTTTCCAAAACTCTGTATAAGTTAAAGAAACTCCTTGATAAGAGATCGCCTCTCTATTAGGATACAAATCTACAGTATTACTGATCTGTTCATATATTGTTTTAAGAGGATAAGCATGTTCTGTTTTATTTGTTTGCTCCAATAATTTTATATAGAAGAGAGGGAGTATATTTGAACATGAACGCTCTTCGTATCCCTTAGTGTTTGTATCATCTACCAATTGGTTAAGCATAGACGTGAATTGTTCAGAAAGTAGTTGTATGTATTCCGCATCAAATAGCTCACGAACATAATTCCAATCAAAACACCATTTATTTTCCCATGTATACATAACAAGGTCTATATAAGTACCAGGTGCACCTGTCTGTACTTTAGGCGCACCAATTGTCAAATATCTAGATGAATGACTGATACCTTTGGGAAGCATATTGATAGAATTACTAAAAATAATTGCACTCAAAGAGCTTTGTTTTAAGCCTTCCTGTTCTGCGATTTTTCTGGACAATTCTATTGAAGATATTGGATACTCAAGCATGGTTCGTACAAATTGTTCTATCTTACGTGCAATAGAAACAATCGGTTCTTGTGGAGATGTTTGGATACGGACAGGGAAAATATCAAGAAAACTACCTATTATATTTTTTGCATTAGGTAAATGCTGTTCCCTGTTAAATACAGGCATGTTGATAATGAGATCATTTTGTCCAGACCACAAATTCATCAGTTTAAAATAGCATGCCATAAGTAAGGAATTAAGGCATATACCAGAAGTATGAGAACTGATTTCAAGAACTTTATTCATCAATAAAGAATCCAATTCCGTATGTAAGGTATTAAAATGGACTTTATTTATTAAAGATGGCTGACATTTCGTGGGAATAGATATTTTCTCTGGTAAATCTTTAAACACCTTTAGGGCAAAATCCATTGCATTCTGATATCGCTTTGTTTGCCTTCTGAATCTCTCCACAAAAACATAGTCAGAAAAAGTTAGACCTTTTTCTTGTTCAACAGTTATTTCTTTACCAGCGATAAACTGATCATAAGTTGATGTTAATTCTTGAAGGAATTGAAAAAAGCTGAAACCATCAATTATCTGGTGATCAATATGTATAATTAATTCATGTTCATCTTCCCCTGTTTTATAAATATTACAATAGAATAAAGGATACTCTTTAAGGTCAAATCTGTGATCATGATCTTTTTCGTCCTTTTGTAAAAAGAATGTTTCCTGTTGTTCTTTGTTCATTGAAGTTATATCTTCATAAGAACTTTTAAATGTCGGATATTCAGGAAGAGTTATCATCTCAGGTTTATCCGACTCTTCGGAAAGAATAGAATGTAACAATGGATGACAGTTAATAATGTGATTTAACGTCTTGCCCCAACATGCTGGATCAAAAAAACCTTTCAATTGTGTCCGACAAATGATATAACAACTTAATCCTGTCGGTTCATTACGGATAAAACTTTTACTGTGATAGAATAATGTTTCTTGGAAATCCATTAACGGAAAAGAATACCCCTCTGGAGTTACATAGCGTTCCTTAATGGTTTGTGCTATATCTCGTATACAAGTTTTATCTTTTATATCATCTAATGTTATTTTATCAAAAACTTCAGTTAAGCGCTTCATCATTTGATATACAGCGGCAAAAGAAGTCACTTTAGTTATAATATTTTCTGTATATTGTATTTCTAAAGAGGGAATTCCTATTTCTTCGCTGATAAACTCTCGAACTAACAGTTCATATTCATTTAAAGGAGATTGAAGTTCTTTTAATAAATATTGTTCAAGATAATGTTTTTGAGAGACTAAGGTCGGATATTTATAGAAGAAACTATTTTCTAATTTAATATTTAACAGTTCTTCAAGTTTAGAAACAGCCATCATACTGCGTATTGAGTCTCCTCCTAAAGAAAAGAAGTTATCTTCTATATGAATGAGGTTTGTTTTTAAAACTTCTGACCATATTTTTTTGAGAACCAATAAATAATCCATATTATGAGATTCTTTGTTTAGTTTTACAATTGATTTATTATACTGTCCTTGCTCAAAATACTTTGCCATAGATCGACGTTTTATTTTAGAGCTAGAAGTTCTGAGTATTTCTCCTTTTTTTATCTTTATAGAGTATTCTGGAGCAAATCCAACTTTGTCTGCTAGAAATGCGTTACATTCATTTATTAATTGTCTTATTTGTTCTTCCGACATTTTTCTTGATAATACAAAGAAATGAAGTACAATTTCACGATTTTCTGTAGAAGAATAAAAAGATGTAAATACAGTTTTTTCAATTGAAAGACCAAATTTCTCTAAGACACAATTTTCTAAATCAAAAGGATGAAAGTTTTGTCCATTTACTATAATTGTTTCCTTTTTTCGACCTACTATATAAAGAATATTGTTATAATCAAAAAAGCCCAAATCTCCTGTACTTAACCAACCGTCTTTTAATACTTCATCTGTTGATTGTATGTCATTATAATAACCAGACATGACACAAGCGCCTTTTACTTGAATCTCTCCTAAATTTAAATTATTTTGAGGAATACCGTCTTTAACAATGCGTACTTGTAAGCCTGGTAATATTCTACCTGCACTAACAAATTCACAAAAATCTTGTTGTTTATCGACTAATTTGATAATCCCTTCATAGAACGCCTCTCTATTTATTCTTATATTTTTATTTCCATAACCCGGTAAACAGGAAGAAACAATCAATGTTGTTTCAGCCATTCCATATGAAGGGCGGAATGCATTTCGATTAAACCCAAGTTGAAAAAGGGGGGATAATCGGACGTATAAATTAGATGGAACCATTTCTGCTCCAATTGAAAGAGTCTTCACTTGAGATAAATCCAATTCTTTTATGTCATTAGATTGTTCTAACTTTTGAATTAACAAATCCAATCCTGAAGGTGTCGTACCGCCACAAATACTTACTTGATATTCGGAAATTTTCTTTAGAAAAATCAAAGGATCTCTTAAAAAGGAAAAAGGCTCTATTTTTATTTCTGTAATTTGGTTATACAAACAAACCAAATGATTTCCAAATAGACCATAATCATGAAAATATGGCATCCAGTGAATCAAAGTATCTTCAGTTGTAATTTCATCCGCAAGAGTTTTTATTTTCAAATTAGTTAAAATATTGTTAAAACTAAGCATGACTCCTTTGGGTGCCCCTGTACTTCCTGATGAAAACTGAATAACACATAAATCTTTACTATCTCTTTTAGGTATGTGTAAAGAATAATCTTGCAACAAATCCAATTGTTTCATAATATCTTCAACACACACAGCTTTATGAAATGAAGATTTATAATATTCAAATAGATTAATATCATTTGTTATAAGTGTAACTACACCTAATATATCAATTGCATTCTTTAGGCGTTCAAAAGCAATAGAGTTCTTATTACTGAATTGTACAGAAGGCATTAAAACGGGTATACAACCTGCCATAACACATCCCCAAAATAATAATATAAAATTTTCGGATTTTTCAACAGAGATTATTATCTTACTGACAGGCTTTACTTGATAGTAAGATTTTAAAATAAAAGCTATTTTTCTAGATTTTTCTCGTAACTCTGAATAAGTTAGAAAAAGATCACATTGACTATTATTTACAATAACAATTCCTTTTGTCGGCACTTTATGTGCTGCTTCTTCCAACAATTCATATAGGTTTTCCATCTTGCTTTATTTTTTGCCCGCAAAGTTCGTTTGTTTAGCTAAATCCATCAATACCAATTATTAGGTATTTTTAATAAATTGTTGTATGCATATAATATTACTTAAATTATATATTTCTATTTATTGTGTGTAGCTATCGTATTAGTAGTCAGTTGATATTAATTTATATTAGATTGTTATACATAATCATTTATGATAAGGAAATATTACCTACAAAGGGGTATTATATGTATTTTTACCTTCCTATTTTTTGTAAAATGATAAGTTCTTTATATCTCATAAATAACTATTGCTTCTTTATTAAGACCTAGAAATCATCACATTTAATATATTACTGATACGCAATGCTCTAAAAATATTTAGTTATTTACTATAACAGTCAATGTATATTTCAGGTATACCTGATAATCTTCCATTATCATCTGGTCTATTACTGCCAACGGAACGTCCTTGTTATCCCGGAATCATTTGAAGCTGCCGAGTGCGGTATGGTAGTTCTTGGCCGTACCGATGTGATTTAATTGGCAGAGTCGCTCGATGAGATTCTCCATGAATATAAAAAGGGTATTTTCTTTTTCGGTGCACCGGAACTCCATAATTATATCTTCAGATGAATAACCTCGTCGTAGCAGATCGAATCTTTCAATAATCCTGTTCAGCTTTTCCAAATTCTCCTCCAGTTTTCGGATTATTGTCTGAATAACGGTTATCCGTTCGCCAGCCGGTGCCGAAACAGGTCTTGACTGTTTATCATCCCATTCATGAGAGAACACCTTATAACCGGTTGTGATTTGCCTGACGACACGGCGGTGAGTTACAAAATAAACGATAGTGCCCGGACGGCCTTCGACTGTTGACGGGCGGAATTTCACCTTTACTGTTGTCATACTTATATTTATTTAATTGGTAATGTTTCATTCTCGTCTTAACTTGCGGCATATAAAAATGGTCAACGTGACACAGACAACGAGAAAAGCAGCGGTACAGCCGAGTACTTCCCACAGCAATATGCTATGTATAAGACGAGCGTTCGCGGCGCAGGTACAAACGAAAGCCGCCGCGAGGGAGATGATTGCCTCTACCATACACCAGAAAGCGGTTGCGGAGATAAGCACACGGTCATTCGCCGAGAGGCGTCCGGCTAGCCTTGCGCATTCCCGTTCCATCCTGTCGGCCATCTTCCGGCAGATTTTCTCTCCCTCCTGTTCAAGCGTCTTTCTCGCTTCCTCGCCGAGTGTGACCGTGCTTGCCCCACGCAGGGAAGAAACAGCCCCGTCCATTTTGGGCAGGGCTTCCGAAAGTCTGTTTTCGAGCTTTTCCACGTTGGCACTAAGAATGCGGACAGCTTCATAATTGTTTTTCAGCGCATCGATTATGCGGTCTTGCTCCTGCATTTTTTCGGCAGTCGGAAGTGCCCCGTCTATTTCCGAGAAATCGAATTTTTTATTCATAGGCTGTTATCTTTTTCGTCCTGTCTTCGGTTTCTTTCCGATTACCCTTGCCGCTTCACGGGCGCACCGGCGTGCCCATTCCCGTTCGTCCTCGTCCTCGCGTCTTCCCCAAGGCAGGTCGTTGGAACTGCCGCCACCACCTCCCGAAGGAACCGCCGGAGTATCGAGCATCCCGACGAAAAGTGCCGCAGCCATGTCCGTGAGGTCACGGCTGTTGGCTGTCTCCCGGTAGTCGAACTCGTCATTGAATACGTCCAACGCTTCATCGGGAATGAAGAACCGGCGGCTTTCCCCGTCGATGTCGATATGGTACGGGCTGGTACCGGGACGATAGCCGGTGTATTGCGGAACCGGTGTCGTTCCTTGTGCGTGAACCGGAATCGTCCGGGGTGTAGTCGGTATAGATTTCCCTGCGGCGGGCTGTGTCGAAACAGTCCTTGTCTTGGGAGCCGCGTGCAGCTTTTTCCACGTGCTTTCAAGTTTGGTCGCCATGAGGTTGCGCCCCCTGCCGAGTTCGGAAGCCTTGTATCTGGCGTTGCCTTTCTTCAGCACGTAACCGCGCAATATCTTCTTGTTGTCGCGCAGCTCCCAAAACTCATATCCCTTGCTCCGGAGTCTGGCCACGTACTCGTCCCATGACCAGCTTTCCATGGATTGCAGGGTTTCCATGCAGTCCCGGTTCACCTGCCCGATGTTCGTCTCACGTACTTCGGCGGCAGTCGTCCAGCCCCGTTTCAGGGCCACACGCTCGGCTGCCCGCTGTGCCCGCAGGTGTATGTCATGGTCGTTGTTGATATTCCCCCGTTCGTCGATACGGCAGAACGCACCGTGAAGGTGGGGAATGCCGCTCTTGGATTCCAGATGCAGCCACACCGTGCCCTTGCTGCCTTTGAGGGCGGTTTTCGGGGAATAGGTCTTGCCGTTCTTGTCAAGCAGTTCGATGTTGTCGAACTCATCCGTGAAGTCGTCCCACAACCTTTGCCAGTCGTCGATGGTAAAGTCTTTGGTGTGTTCCGGCGCAGGGCTGACCTCGATGCGGATGACGGAATTTTTGACCCGTTTGGACTTCTCCAGCGTCAGCCGCATAGAATCCCATATACCCGTGGCATCCAGACCGGGCGGCAGCAGATTGTCCCCCACGTGGAAGATGCGTTCGGGATGTTTCTTGTTCCTCGATTCTCCCGTGATGTACCTGATGTCATTTATCCCGTGGGAGATGGATTTCGCTTTCCCTATCATGGCTCGTCCTCCCTGTCTTCACCGTTCCTTGTCCCGTCGGGCAGGCGGTTGGAAAACCGTACCTTGTCGAGCACGTCCGTGACACGCTCGGCCAGCCTGCCGAGTTCCTTGAGCCATTCGAGCATGAAAGGGTAACTGTTAAACATCTGTCTGCGCTTTTCGGGGTTCATGCCACGGAGCGCGGACGTGTAGTTCACGAGGTCGCTGCGGCATCCTATAAGGGTCTCCATGACCGCCTCCTGCCTTGCCGTCAGCCTCGCTTTCGGCCTGTAGTTGAAAGCTCTTGCCAGCACGTAGCTGCTGACGGTCATGCCGCACTCGGCGGCAAGGCGGCGGATGTACTGTTTCTGTTCCACGGTGACTTTGGCTCCGATGTATTCGGTGCGGCTGCCGCCGGACGGAAATGATGTGTCTTGCTTATTGTCTTCTGTCATAACTGTTGTTTTATAAGGGTTAAGCGGTGCGAGCCTGCGAGCGCCGCCACCGGCGAACTGCCAGTGAGCCGCGAGAGCGCCAAGGGATGACTGACCGAAGGGAGGTGATACCTTGGCATATCTCGAAACTGAAAGACGTTTTCACCTCTCCTGCGGCGTGCCTCCGCTGCCGGATAAAATGCCATTCAAAGGCCGTTCAGATGCCGTTCGAATACCATTCAGGGCGGGATTGCAAAGGTTTACGACGTGGAAGTTCTGAAAGTCCGTCCATTCCTCGACACAGGTCATGGAAGCGACGGAAGCGGTTTTGGAAGCGTCCACCGCTATCATGCCCAGCTTTTCCATCGTTGCAAGGAGATTGCGGATTCTTTTTCTCCCTATGTTCCATTCCTCCGCGAGTCTGGTTTCCGAGAACTGGAACTGTCCGGGCTGCAATTCCTGCGGCCTGCGGAATGAATCGCCCCTGCCGGGGGACAGTCGCATCCGTGAGAGCAGGTCATAAAAAAGAGTATGGTTGCCGATTGTATTGCCGTCGTCATCTTTCGTTGTCCCTCCGAGCCATTCGATTGCCTCTGCGGTAAAGTGGATGCGGACTGTACGGAAGCCCTGCGGCTTTTTGAAAAGGGATGTTTCCTTGTTCCTCTTGTTTTCTTGCATAATTCAATAAAAAATAAGGGAATGGAGTATCGGAAAACCTACAACAGTTTCAATGAGATAGTGCGTGCGGGAGTTTCCTTGTCCGTCCGATACCCCGTTCCGGTTTTGACATCAGTTCCGGTTCACGTTGGCGGCGGGTTGGGATTGCAGGTGTCCCCGTGCGTCCTCCACCGCCTTGAAGTCGGAAGAGATTTTCATCAGCACGATGCTGACGCGGCAGAGCTGGCCGATGTCAACGAAATCCTTGACGGCTTCCAACAGTTTTTGCGCACGTTCCTGACGGTGTTTCATCACGGCCTCGTTACTTGTTCCGTTTTCTTTGGCAAGCCCGTGATTGAGAAAGCGGTTGACAGCCAACATGTCCGTCGCCTCAATCGTTGCGGTATCGCCGTTGCCCGTCCCGTAACCGACCATTACCCGTATGGAATCGGCCTCGTAGGGGGAACAGCCGCGAAGAAAGTCCAGAATGGTCTGTGCCTTCGCGCTGATTACGGGTCTGCTCTCTTTCTTTCTCTGTTCCTTGTTCGGGGATTCCTGAACCGTGGCATTCCTGATACCCGGTTCCATGTTCTTTGAATTGTCCATAACTGCATTGTTCTAAAAAAGGTTGATGAATCATTTGTTTTTCTCATGTGTTACCAGATAGTGGGATGCCTCGCTGTCGATCTCGACCTGCGATTTCACCCGTACCCGTTTCAGCCATGCGTCGAGGTCTTCCTTGGCGAAGAAGCACAGCTTGCCGCCCGGCTTGTAGTAAGGGATTGCGCGGCGCATCATCATCTTGTAGAGATAGCTTGGCTTCAGTCCGAGGTAACGGGCTGCTTCCGTGGTGGTCATCAAATTACGTTCACTTTCCATATACGTTCATTTTTATTGTTACTTGTACTTTCGTAGAATCGGAATCTGCTGTTTTTTCAGACTTTTCCTTTCTTCTGTTTCCGATGCAAAGTTAAGTTTGCTCCAAGGTGGGCCAATGGGGGACGAATGGGGAAAGTGCATGAAAAGAAAATGCGCCATACCGTTGTGTATGAACGGTATAGCGTATAGCTATAATGGGAAGATACCGGGCTGAATGGGGAAACGACGGGCGGTTATGGGGTACCTTTCAGCCGTCTTGCGTTTTCAACGGCCTTGTCGATGGATTTGCGGAAATCTTGATTCTCTTTGGTGGCAGCATTGTTGCAAACATCGCTGCGGTGCTTGTCGTAGTAGGATTTGGATATGCCGCAGCGTTTCAGGAACTCTTCCGACCAGAGTTTCCCGCGCTCTCGCGGCCTGATGGTACGGGCGATGGAAAACACCATGTAACAGATGCGAAGGTTCTCTTTCGGGCGCACGATGACCTCCCGTTCGGTGGGTTTCAGGTTCAGGAAGTTCACGAAGTCGCTGCCCGACAGATACTCGAACTGGTAGTCGTTGCACACCTCGTAAATGAACAGGCACAGGGCGAGGTCAACGGTATCCATCCATGCGGTGGTCTCTTGCAGCAGGCCTGCACGGTTCATGGGTTGCCCTCCTTCACGCGTCTGATGTCGGAGATGATGCTTCCGGCGATTCCTTGCAGACGCTCCACCAGCACGTCGAGGAATACCGGTTTGAAGCACCAGACACAGAAATTCCGGTCACGCTCCTGCTGCCATTCCTTATATGATAGGTTTGCGTGTGCATGAGCTTGGTCATATTTTGCCTTTGCTACTCCGCACTCCGTGTCGAGCGACCTGTATTCTTCCGAATCCAGAGGCAGGAAATCCAACCGGTTACTCATTGCCGAATACTCGCGCCAAAGTTCTGTGGCGGCTGTTTTCGCTTCCTCGTACCGGTGTTCAAAGGGGCTTAGATATTCCTCGAAAAGGGCTTCAAAGTTCACTGTCTGCAACGGTGTCCTGTCGAGTGAAAGGTATTTGTTCGTTTCCGAAAGAAGGGAAGAAGAAAAGTCCAGAAGTTGTCCGGGGTTCTCCTTTACCAGACAGGCTGCCTCCTTGACAAGAAGGTTCGTGTCGTTGAAATCCTGATAGAACAGGGACGGCGGCAAGGCCTGTTCAAAAGACAAGACGCCTTGTCCGTAAGTTGCAAGAAGCGTGTTCACTTCGTGCAACCGTTGTGTTATTTGCCGTATCATCATAATCGTCAGGAATTGAAAAGGTCGTCCATCGTCACCTCGCTGTGGACGATGCTTCTGTTCTTGCCATTGGCCACACCATACGTCGTGATAAAGGTATGAACCAGTGTCTTGTTGGTCTTGGTAAGTTCCCTGAACAAACCGGAACGGTCACGCAACCGGCGTTCGTATTCGGGCTTGATACGGTATGTGTCCATGCAGAATTTCATCTCGCACAGGTGTATGATCCGGTCAGCCCGCTCTATTATCATGTCTATTTGTCCGCCGGGCATTCCTTCCTCCTTATTGGGCTTGACCTGCCATGTGGACAAGGATGTAGCCATGCCCCTTATTCCCAAAGCCGACTTGATCTGTTTATGATGTCTCATGCAGACAAGCTCGAAACTGCTACCCATCCAGTCGAATACATTTCCGGAATCAAGATGATTGCTCCACCATTCATCATCGTGTGAGAGGTTGTCGGCAAGGAACTTGAAATAGAACAGCGAAAAGAAATCCGTAAGCCTGTAAACGGCTCCGCGACGTTTGTTGCCGTACTGAAGCCATTTCTCTATCATATCGGACCTTTCAAGGTTTTTTATCGCCTTGGTTATGTTGCTGCTCTTCGATGATAGTGACTGGAATATGTCCTTGCTTGTCATTCCCGATTCGTGTTCGCTGAGTAGTTGTACGATTGACGTGTACAGGTCGGCATTGTCGAAAAGGGCGTTGTATAGCTCCTCGAACTCCAGTTTCAAAAGTGCGCCTTCATTGAAAAACAGCCGGTCTATATTCTGGGAAAGGCTCAACGCGGGGTCAAGAAGGCTGTAATAAAACGGAACACCGCCAAGCACCATGTATGTCTGGGTAAGCTGGTAACGATCCCATTCGATGCCTCTGGTAGCGAGATACCGCTCCGTCTCATTCAGGGTGAACGGGGACAGATGCAGGTTACACGTCACTCTGGCATGGAGGCCTCCCTTGTTGGCGACAATCTTGTCTTTCATCCATGAGGTCGCGGACCCCGTGGCGATAAGCATGATGTTCCGCTGTGACATGGCCCAGCCGTTCCAGAAGTTTTCAAGGGCCGACACGAATATGGATTTTCCCGAATCCATCCAAGGCATTTCATCTATGAACACAATCCGTTTACGGTCAGCGGGCAGGGACGACAGGTATTCTTCAAGGGCATAAAAGGCTTCATCCCAGTTGCTTAAATGGGAGAACTTTTTTCCCGAATAACTGTTGAGCACATTCAGGAAGTTGTTCAACTGTCTGCGGGTGGTCATTCCATGCGCACCGACATATTTGAAATCAAACTCCCGGTCGAAAAATTCTTCAATCAGGAATGTCTTTCCGATACGCCGCCTGCCGTAGACTATGACCAGCTCCGATCTGTCCGAGTTCAGGCATCTTTCCAGTTCCGCGTGTTCTTTGTCGCGGCCAATAAGTTTATCCATACTTTCATGTTTTGATGCAAAATTACGCATTTGGAATTGCCCAAGCAAATTTTAGAACCACTTATTTGATATTATCTATGAAATATTACGCTGTAAATTCAGATATAAGGTTTTGTGAGGTTTATGAACTGCGTCCATAAATCTGAAATTATCTATCTAAATCAAGAAGATAAGTTCAGGTTTATGTATCTGATAAACAGATATGCCGAGTTTTGACCTCTTCGGATTGAAATCTGGCCGGAAAGGTCAAAATTCGGCAATTATTCAAATAAGGCTGAAAACGGTGGTAATGGAGTACAACGCAGGATGTCAGCCAAATACGTTATCAACCAGATTCACCGCTTCAACTTTCTTGCTGTCAACGATTTTCGCGTAAATCTGCGTAGTCTTTACGTTGGCATGGCCGAGCAGTTTGCTCGTGGTATAAAGATCCGCACCGAGGGTAAGCATCATTGTGGCGAACGTGTGGCGGCTCGTGTGATAGGTGATTTTTTTATTGATTCCTGCCGTTGCCATCCATTTGGCCAGTACCTTGTTGATATTGGGTTCTGCCGGGAGTCCGGCAAAGACATGCAGCCCGTCTTCCGCACCGTTCCTTTCAGGCAGCCAACGGACGGCATGGCGGGAAAGAGGCAAGTAAATCGGTGTGGTAGTTTTTTGCATCACGGTTGACATCCGGTATTGTTCCCCGTCCTGAACAATATCTTTCCATCGTAAGGCATAAACATCGCTCAACCTCAAACCGCAGTAACAGGCGAAAAGGTAGGCACGTTTCACGTCTTCGCGGGGGCATTCCGTGTCAATCAGAACTTTTATTTCGTCAATGGTCAGGTATTCCCGTTTGGATTCCGGCACCTTGATACGTTCTGTGGCTGCAAGTGTCATTATCGGGTTCTCCGGGATAACCTCGGCACGGACGGCGGCGTTGAGTGCGGTGGAGAAATAACCCACGTAGTCCGCTGCACTCTTGGGTGAAAGCGGCTTGTCCCACCGGGTCTTGTAGGTGTGCTGAATCCAGTCGATGAAACCCAGACACCAGTCCTTGTCAATCTCTCTCATCTTCACCTTTTTCTTGTAAAGGGGAAGTAACCGGCAGACTGTTCGTAACAGTTTCAGTCCTCTCGCGCCTTTTCGTTCCTGTTCGGCAAGATAGGCTTCCATCCAGTCGTCCAGTAGCATTTTGGAACGGACGGATGTCTTTTTCAGTCCGGCCTTCGAGTGAGTCAGTTCGATGATGCGTTTTGATTTGATGGCCTCTACCGCCGCTTTTGTGGCCCGGTTCTGCTCCTTGACCATAGGATTGATTTCGGGCAACAGGTACAGTTTCAAGAACTCGTAACTGCGTTTTCCGTCAACATAGATGTCGAGATAATAGGATTCCGAACCGTCGGCGAGCTTCTTCGTGCGCACCTTTACCGGTTCCTTGAGTCTGGTCGATTTCTTTGTTGTTGCCATATATAATAATGTATTTAGAATGCGTCGTCAACCAAGGTGATTGCATCGTCCTTTTTCTTGTCTACTATTTTTGCATAAACCTGTGTGGCACGCACGGAACGGTGGCCGAGGATTTTGGAAACGGTATAGATGTCCGCTCCGAGCGTCAGCAGCAGCACCGCACATGAATGACGTGCCGTGTGGAATGTCACGTTCTTCTTTACGCCTGCCTTATCAGCCCAGTTCTTGAGACTGACACAAAGGTTGCTTGTATTGGGCAGCCCTCCAAAGACAAGGCCATCCGGTGTACAGCCATTACGTTCCGGCAACCATTTTACCGCTTGGGACGAAAGGGGGATATAAACGGGATTGGTGGTCTTTGTCATTACTACCGACACGAGCCATTGCCCGCCTGATATGGAAATGTCACGCCAACGCAATTTCCGTATGTCACTGATACGAAGTCCGCAAAAACAGGAAAACAGGTATGCCTGCCGTACCTGCTCGTTAAAAAATGGCGTGGCTATCATTTTCTTTATCTCCTCGATGGTCAGAAAATCCCGTTTGCTTTCGGGAACTTTGATTTTCTCGGTCATCTCCAGTTTGTACCAAGGATTTGATTCAATCAGTCTCTCACGTACAGCCTCGTTCAAAGCGGTACGCAAAGTGGTATAATAGGAATGAGCCGTCTTGGGAGTAATCTGTTTTCCCCATGCGGTCTTGCAGGAAGAACGAAGCCAGTCGATATAATCAATGTAAAACTGTCTGTCCACATCACAGAGCCTGACATCTGCACGGAATTTCAGCAAGTTTTTACGGGCGTTGTCGATTCCGTTCAGGTCGCGTGCTTCCCGGTGTTCGTGGTTCTTGCGGACAATGGTCATCCAGTCGGACAGCAGCATATCGGAAGATTTGCTTTCCGGTACTGTTCCCACCTTCGCATTGAGCAGGGCTTCTGTCCGTTCTCGCTGAATATCTTCCGCCTTGCGGAGTGTCTGCGCATTTTGCCGCCTTGCTTTGGCAGATGTTTCCGGCATGAGGTAGAGTTGCAGAAACTCGTACTCATGCCCGCCGTCTACACTACGGTCAAGAAACAGGGATAAACGTCCGTCCGCCAGTTTACGGTGACGTAACTTGAACGGAGATTTCTCTATTAATGATTTCTTTTTTCTTCCCATTGTATATCAATGATTTATATCCATATACAAAGGTAACAAATAATCCGGATATAAGTATCGTTTTAGGTAACAAAAATGTCGAATAATAGAGATTTTTAAGGAATACAACAGAAATCATCATTAGTTAATAATACATTGATAATCAGTATTTATATAGATTTTATCTGTTTTTATTTTCCCTTCGTTTCAATACATTGGCTAATGGGCGACCATCTACTGCCAGCAAATCCTGTTGGGGATGCTGACCATCTTCGGACCGATACAGTGGGCATTCAGTCTTCTGCCCAAATGGGAAGGTGCCTGGGCAAAGTGGCTCATACGTTATCTGACCGTACACTTCTACGGAGCTATGCTGTACTTCGTCGGATTTTTTCATTGCGTAACTCGCTGAGTATCAGTGTTGTTATTTTACAAGATACCTCCACGTAACAAACGTGCAACAAAAATTTCCAAATAAAAAAGAGATAATTGCGTATTTGCAACTATAAAATTACAGCCCAAGCACCATTTCTGCATTTTATGGCTGTTTTGAGGGTTTGACAACCAAGTTCCAAAAACAGCGTTTCTCTTGTATTCTTACTATCGTTTCTAAGTTTGATTTTGTCTTCACTTTATTTCATCCAAGTATGATTTAGAGTATGAAATAACTTCATTATTATAATATAACTTAAGATTTCGTCATTGACCAAGCATTTCTAACAGAATGAGAAATTTCTTACATACCTTTGCACCACTTTCAACTTGCAATCACAAACAATGGTCATGATGAAATAGTCAAATTAAAACATCAACAGATTATGGAATCACGAACCAATCAAAGCGTTACTCCAGATGTTCAAGCACTCATGCTGGAGAACCTGAAACTCGCCAAGCGAGTAGAAGTGCTTGAAAATACCCTGTCAGCAGGTAAGGAAGTGCTGACTTTGGAAGAAGCTGCCCGATTTATGGGAGTGACAAAAAGTTCGTTCTATAAGATGACTCATGAACAGACCATTCCTTATTACAAGCCGAATGGCAAGATGGTGTATTTCGAGAAAACGGAACTCTTGACATGGATTCGCAGAAATGCGATTGCGTCAAAGGCACAGGTTTCAGAAGAAGCCAACCGTATCTTGAAGACTCTAAGTGTCAAGTAGCCATGAGGACAACAGAACTTGAAGCCCAAAAGGAACAGGCAGTCAAACTGTCTGTCCTCTGGGCTAAGACAGGACTTCGAGAATTATCCATGAGGGATGCCGTCAATGATTACATTGAAGCAACTGGTGCAAACCATGCCATAGACAATGACGAACAAGCCATTTTGTATGGAAGACGTGCTGTTGCATTACGAGTAAGCATAGAGGCAATAAACAGTCTTAACAAAGATGAACTTCAACGCTTGGATAGAAAACTCATGGAGATTGTCAGTGAGGATATGCCACGGCAACAGCATGGTCTTCACCGATGATTTGTTGTCCTTTCAGTCATTCACCATTTATAAACCATTCGGACATGGAAAGAAAAGAGATAGACAAAACTCGCCCTGTCACTTACTATTTGTCATTGACGGACGAACAACTGAATTTTCTCAGTAGCAACGAGGGAGGCATCAACAGAATACAATGTTTCCGCAGACTGCTTCACCACACGGCAACAGCCGATACCACCTATACCAAGCGTGGTATATCCAAACCACTAATGCAAGGACAAACTTGTGTATCTGCCCTTGAACTTTCAAAGGAATGGAACTGCAACCGAAAGACGGTTATCCGCTTCTTGAAACAGTTGGAACAGTTGGGTATCGTAACAATAAAAACTGATTGCCTTACCACCATTATGGATATGCGGTGCATAGCAGCGTGGAAGCATGAGGGTGAAACGGTTTATACAGCCAATGCCCTTTATAAGCGAGACAACGGCAAAGCGAAGTCGGAACAGAACCCGAACAAGTCTGTTTCAGATCCGACTTCTTTAACTTTGCCTTTGCCTTCTTCCGATTCATCAGAAATCACTCCTTCGGAAATGGAGCAAATCCATTCCTTGGAAGAAATCCCTGATGATGTGAGAGAGCAGTTGTTGGCGGAAGATGTAGAGCGTTTCCACGAACTGCGTGAAATGTAACCTTTCGTTTTTTTTTCTTGGCATTTGCCTTCATGCTGTCAGTTTGCCAGTAAGAACGCAATGCCAAGACTTCATCAAAACCGTTTTAGAGCAGTGTTGGTACACAACAGAAGAGGCTTGCCTATATGTACGCATAATGTAGATGGGGAACATAATCCTCGGTATGGTTATCACCAACCGAATTATGCTCCATTGGGCAAGCCCTCAGGAGGACACCAGAGCAAGCTCATTTTATAAATTTCATTACCCCATCTAAGAAATAACATTATGCCAGAATACCAAGTGTTTCACCAACAAGCCGTCAAGTCGTTTTCAGCAGGTGAAGACAACGAACATCAGAGGCGTTGGACGGAATCCCAATGGGAAGCCAAAGCCTCCAACAAGAAGTTTAACTACGACAAGAGCCGTGCGCATCTCAACTTTGAGATAGTCAAGGGCGGTAAGATTGTGCCTCTCGGCTCTTCTAAGCCCATTTTAGAACGGTTTCAAGACCGTTTGGAAGCCACTGGTGCGGAAAACCCTAACAAAGGGCTTGAAACGCCAAAATATCGCATTGCCTGCAACATGATATTTTCGGGCGATGCCGACAGAATGCGAGAGATGGCTTTCGGTGACCAGAATGTGGAGCGAGTGAAAGGTGCAGACAACAGCCACATCAAGCGCAAAGCGGAGATAGAATTGTGGGCAAAGGACATCTACAAGGCTGTTGCCGATGCATGGGGCGAAGACAACATAATTGACTTTTCCGTCCATCTTGACGAGTCTTCACCGCATATCCATTGCCTTGTCACGCCCATTATGTACGATGAGAAGAAACAGAAGATGCGTATCAAATACCGAGATACTTTTGGTGGTGATGCAAACAAACTGGATGCTATCCACGACTACTTGGCAGAGGTCAACAAAAAGTGGGGCTTGGTACGTGGTGAATCAGTTTCGGCTACCAATGCCCAGCATATCCCTCGTGATGAATGGTATAGGCAACTCCAAGCCGAAAGCCGTGAGTTGGAAATTGCAAATAGCAAACTGGAACTTGACATTCGCAAAAAGGAGAATGCTGTTAAGGGTCTGAAAACGATGATAGAAAACCTCACTCACCAGAAGTCCGAGGTGGAGAATAAAATCCATGAGGTTGAGAAACAGTTGGAACAACAGAATGGCGAACATTCCGAGTTGTCAAAGGAACTGGAACGGCTCAAAAGTCAGTTGTCCACCTTGGAGTTCAAGCTGACAGACAAACGAGAAAAACTGAGTGCAGCCGATGAAGCCCTTGCCGAGTTCAGAGCCATGACAAGGGCGCAGAAGTCTGAGGCTGAAACATTGCGTGTCGTGCAGGAGCAGACATCACGTACTTTGCAGACATACGCCCAAGCTTCTATCCTTGCGGGTAGTTTCCAAGAACTGCTGACGATGAGCAGTAGGATTTGCGCCAATGTACCCGAAGCCAAGAAAATGGCAGAGAACACCATCATTGAAGATATGTGCGATATGCGTTTCAAAGATGTGCTTGACACAGCCGTCAAGATGTTCATTGAGGGCATCAATGGGGCAACAAGCATCACGCAGTCGGGAGGTGGAGGTGGCTCCAATTCGGAATTACCTTGGAGGGATAAGGACGAGGATATTTTCAGCTTTGCCAGACGCTGCATGAGATTCGCCCATAGCAAACACTATCCCAAGAAGAGTTCGGGCATTAAGCGGTAGTGTCAGCGAGTTTTCGCTTCCAGACATCAATATCAGGGAAAGGCATGTATATTTCAAAGAAACCATCGAAATATGCCACTGTCTTTCCTTGATTTATTTTCGCCTCTGCATAGGCTATACTTTTGTACTTGTCGGCAAGGCGTAACAATTCCTGTTTCTGTTTCTTTTGCTGATTTTCAAAGAAACTTATTGCAAGAACAAGCAACTCCTTTACACCATTTGTAAGTCCTGCCTTATCATAGATATAAAGCAGACGGTTGTAAGGCTCTGGCTTCCAATAGCCATTGGCAATCAACTCTTCATAGATATTGGTTGCGGTGATGTAATCCTTGCTTTTCTCGGCAACCTTTGCCTTGCGTAGTTCATTCTCTATATGGCTGATTATATATTCTATCTGATGGCACACAGGAGCGTCTTCTGAAAACAGAGCGTCATTCCCACTTGTGTAGAAGTCAAATTCGGGCAGTTGAGCAATCAAACTTTTGTATCGGTTTGCCAATGTATTTTTTGTGGTAATGGTTCTGTGGAGATTGGCTTGTTTGGGTAGTTTGTCTTCTCGTTGCCTTATTACTTCCCTAAATTCAACAACAAGCGCATCTTGGCTGAATTTTGCAGGGACAAGCAACAGAACACGCTTTGCATTGCTCCATTGTTCTTTGCTTGTATAATGGCTAAGTAGCCAATTATAGGGTTCAAGGTTCAATGAATATCCTTTTTGAACCGCACTCTCGTATTGGCATTTAGTCTGTTCTGTGTCATTTGCTTTCAGATATGTCCTTGCCTTTATAACCTCTGTAACACCAGGCATTACCAAAGGCTGCTTGTTGGACTGTTGAGGTACATTTATAGAAGAAGGCAAGGAAACGTTCTCTTGCGTGTTTGTCTCCTTGCCTTTGTCGTTGCTGAATATGTCTTTTATCTTCTTGAATAGTCCCATGCGTATTTCCTTTTGAGTGCAAAGGTAATGCAAAACGCTGATAATCAATTCTACTTGTTGTAAAAAGCATATACTCGTTTGCATAGTTTAATAGCATGGATAACATATCAAAAGATATAGAATATGCTCCGATTACCAGGTTATCACTTTGTCAACTATCTCTTGTTGCTCAATGCTGCTTCTTCGTAGATAGATACGTGTCGTTTCGATGCTTTCATGTCCCATAAGGTCTGCAAGCAAGGCAATGTCGTTGAACTTCTCCAAGAAATTCTTGGCATAACGATGGCGGAACGAGTGAGGGTACACCACTTTTTCATTCAAGCCATACTTCATCGCATAGTTCTTCAACTGCTGTGATATGCCTCTTGTCGTGATGCGTTCGCCAAAGCGATTGAGAAAGAGATAGCCACTTGTACGGTTGAGTGTCTGCAACCACTTTTCTGTTTCCGTGCGCAATGTCTTGGGAATATAGATACGCCGTATCTTGCCACCCTTGGTGTAGATGTCGTAATAGCCTACTTGCACGTGCTCAACCTTGATTTGCACAAGTTCGCTCACTCTGGCACCAGTCGCAGCTAAGAAACGCACCACAAAGTACCACTCCAAGTTGTCTTCCTTCTTCAACTTGTTTTTCAAGAAGGTGTAGTCGGCATTGCTGATGACATTCTCCAGATAAGAACGTTGCTGCACCTTGACCGACTTCAAGCGGAGCTTAGTCTTGCCTACAAATACAAGGTACTTGTTCAAAGCCTGAATACGGAGGTTCACCGTCTTTGGTTTGTAGGTCTCAATCAAGTAGGTCTTGTAAACCAACAAGTTTCTCTTGTTCAACTCTTTGTGTCGAGAGCCAAACTCCTTCACGGCATACAGATATGCCGAAATCGTGTTCTTAGCCATATTGCCTTGGCTTAGGAACTCTTCAAATTTGTCTAATTCCATTTCTATTCGTTTATTAGTGAAACATTAAGTTGTCCTAATAAATAGGCATGGATTTGTTCTATGAGTTCCTATTATGAGAAGATACTCGCCACAGGAGAGGTGAAATGCATCGATGAGGAGATTCCGTTTGAGATACCAAAGGGATGGGAATGGTGCAGGCTCAATGACTTGGCTCTGTATAGAAAAGGACCTTTTGGAAGTAGCTTAACAAAATCTATGTTTGTAGCTAAAAGCAATCAAAGTATCAAAGTTTATGAGCAGAAAAATGCAATACAAAAAGACTTTCGTCTTGGCGATTATTATATCAGCAAAGAAAAGTTTGAAGCAATGCAAAGCTTTATAGTCAAACCAAATGACATTATAGTAAGCTGCGCAGGAACAATCGGTGAGACCTATCTTCTGCCATTAGATGCTCCTGTCGGCATTATCAATCAAGCGTTGATGAGAGTTACGCTTTTTGATTTGAGCATGGCAGAATACTGGCAAATGTACTTTGCTTATATGCTTTTAAATGAGGCACAAATGAAAGGAGCTGGTTCTGCTATTAAGAATATTCCCCCGTTTGAATATCTAAAAGCAGTACTTGTGCCTGTTCCTCCTTTATCAGAACAAACCAGATTGATTGAAAGATACAATTTGCTTTTGTCTCTAATTGCTAAATATGAGTCAGAAACAGATAAATTGAATTGTCTCAATCAAAACATCTATGATAAATTAAAGAAATCCGTCTTACAAGAAGCAATTCAAGGTAAACTCGTCCAACAAATTGCCGAAGAAGGCACAGCGCAAGAACTGCTTGAACAAATAAAGACAGAGAAGCAGAAACTCGTTAAAGAGGGCAAACTAAAGAAGTCTGCCCTCAACAATAGTGTTATCTTCAAAGGTGACGATAACAAGTATTGGGAGAAGAAAGGCACAACTTGTGAGTGCATTGACGAGGATATACCTTTTGATATACCAAAAAGTTGGGCTTGGGCACGTTTGGAAACAATCCTTAATACAGGCTCTGCTCGTAGAGTTCATGCAAAGGACTGGAGACAAGCGGGAATACCATTCTATCGAGCGAGAGAAATTGGCAAATTGGCTGATGATGGTTTTGTTGATAACGAACTATACATAGACCTCTCTTTGTACGAAGACTTTTCTTCAAGTGGAGTTCCTTTGCCAAATGACCTAATGGTTACAGCTGTGGGAACTTTGGGAAAAGTGTATATCGTCAAAGAAAGCGATAAATTTTATTACAAAGATGGAAGTGTACTATGCTTGGCTAACAAGTATGGACTTTGTGCAGAATATCTAAAAATGGTGATAGAATCGCCTTTCTTTAAGGGACAATACAGACAAGAATCACAAGGAACAACAGTTGCAACATTGACAATGGTTCGCTTACAGAAGTATTTCATTCCAATACCACCATTGCAAGAACAATATAGAATTGTTGAAACGTATAGGAATATAGCAAGTATTATGAGCAGATAGGGGGTGAAGTAACTGAGATTGAACTTCCTTTGGACTTTCCAAGTTCTTGGTCTCTTGCTCGATTAAATGCAGTTTGCCAGCTTACAGACGGCTTAAAAACAACTGGCAAACAATGCTTATTAGATGCAAAATACCTGCGTGGTAAAAGTTCTGGAACTATTGTTGAACAAGGCAAACTTGTCTATAAGGGTGACAATATAGTACTTGTGGACGGTGAAAACTCTGGTGAAGTTTTCATCGTACCACAAGATGGCTATATGGGTAGCACTTTCAAGCAACTATGGATAAGTTCTTCAATGTATGAACCTTATATTTTAGCTTTTATACAGTTCTATAAAGAGACATTGCGCAACTCTAAGAAAGGTGCAGCAATTCCACACCTCAACAAAGAATTGTTTTATGGGCTTATTATTGGTATTCCACCACTACAAGAACAGAGAAGAATAGTTCAGAAGATAGAACAATTAACGCAGTTGCTCAAATAGTTTTTCTATTTGAGCAACAATGCGTTGTTGCTCTTTTTGAGTAGGCAAAGGAAATAGTTTGTCTTCCAAGTAACCCACGACAATACGTTGTTGATTAGCGGTTCCCTTAAACGTTGCTTCATCTATGAAATACGGAGACTCTAAGAAATACAATAGATACCACCTATCTATTGTATTTCCATAGGGTCTCAATACCTTTAATTCTGTTGTTCCTGCCCCGATTCCATTGGGTAAGTCATGGAAAATTGCAGACTTTCTGTTTTGAAAGCATGGCGTGATTTTTGCAAAAGCAACATCACCATTCGCAAAATGAGTAAATCCTTTTTTGATAGTTCCCCATTTGGCAGTATCAAAAGTAAAGTCTGATTTATAGCCAGCACTAATTTTCTCCATAGGAATAAAAGCTACCAACTTCTCATCTTCGGCTTCATTCTTTGGGTTTAATTGGAAAACATCACGAACCCTTACCCATTGCCAAGTTTCAGGAATTACAAATGGTATTTCATCAGTTATATCCAAACACGTTTTGCCTATCTGCTCATAATACTTGATAAAACCTCATTAATTTTGTCTACTATTCTTCTTTGTTCTGCCATTGGAGGCAATGGTAAATACAACTCTTTCAGCCTTTCTTTCCCAAGATTATAAAAAGCAGCACCAGACTTCTTAGTTATTCCTCGCATAGCCTCAATCAAGAATGGACTTTGAAGAAAATACGCAAGTAACAATGAATGATTAAAGTCTTGAATGTATGGGTTAATGATGAATACAAAACCGCCAGCACTAACATTATTGTAGTCTTTTTCTATTACTGCCATTTTACCAATATTCTCCAAACTGGTTACAGCAGGAGTAATGATGCAATTCTTCTTTAGAATGGTATTCGCATTGACAAACTCCTCTGACACAAAGACATCATCATCTTTGAATATATACTTATTGGGTAGAATGTTTCCACCACGCAATATTCTAATGCCATTTTTATTTGCGTTTGCTTGCTCTTTTTTGAACGATGCACCTGTCTGTATTTCCAACAAGTCTTTGACCTTGCACCAAGTCCATGTTTCGGGTATTTGGAACGGCAAAAACTCGTCTATACAAACAGGACTGTTGTCTATCAACTCATAATACTTGTTATCGTCACCACGGAAGATAACAGAATCGTTGAGGGCAGACTTCTTTAGCTTGCCCTCTTTGACGAGTTTTTGTTTCTCTTCCTTTATCTGTTCAAGTAGTTCTTGTGCTGTACCTTCTGATGCAATTTGCGGAACCAATTTACCTTGAATTGCTTCTTGTAAGACAGATTTTTTTATTTGTTCATTTATTGTTCTATTCAATTTATCTAACTTCTCTTGTTGTGTTCCATACTTTTCTATAACAGGTTGTAAAGACGTAACCTTTGATATTATTCGTGTCTGTTCGTTTCTTGGTGGTATAGGAACAAGATAATTGCATACAGTTGTAGTCGAAAGTTCCTTTTGTTTAGTACTGCCATCTGATTTGTCTTCTATTACACTTTGAACCGTTGGATTTGCGAAGTAAAAATAGAAGAAAAGAGGAGACATAAAGGGCTTGAACAATCGGATGACAGTTACATGACTATCTGCAACAGCCAGCTCATAAGGATTAAGCTTTGCGTAATATACAGCCATTCGTCCCAATGTTCCTAATCCTGTGGAGTTCCACATTAAATCCTCATCTTGCAAAATTCGCTCAATAGCGTACTTGGACAAAGATTCAGGCTCTATAAACTGCGCTTTGTCAATAGAGAATCCAGCCCATTGGTTGCATTTTTGAGCAATAACAGGATACTTTTTTATCGGCGAATACTTAGGAGACTTCCCTCTTTGTATATATATCGAAACATTCAAAAGTCTTGCCCAACTCCAAGATGATGGTATCTCAAACGGTATCTCCTCATCAATGCACTTCACCTCTCCCGTAGCAAGTATCTTCTCATAATAGGAATTGTCCTCACCACGGTAGATAATGGATGCGTTCTTGTCACGCTTGATTTTCTTCTCCTTGATCAAGCGTTCTTTCTCTTGGCGAATCTTATCAAGCAAAACGCTTGCAGGTTCGTCTTTAGGATCCTGCGGTACAAGTTTTCCCTGTATCGCCCATTGTAATATGCTATTCTTTAATTTCTTTCCGTTCATTGTAATTTTCTATCGTTAGAAATCATTGTCCTTATTCTTCTGCTTCAAGAAGAACTGATAAAGTTTCTTGCCTATTTTATCTTTGGCAAATGTCCGCTCATGCTCAATAGGTATGGTAGATAACCTTATCTTAGCCACGCCTTTTTTCAACAACTCAAATTGTTGTGGACTTATCTTGAATTGAGCTGTAGAACTGATTTCTGTCACAGGAAGGACTATATTGCCAGAAACAATACCTGCCGTTTCAGAGCCGCTACCAATCTGAGAACCATAAAGTTTAATAACTTCACCATCGAATGTTTTCAACAACATGGTTGATTCTTTCAGGAAATTCAGTCTGTCTGACTTTACGGTTGCAATAATGTAATATGCCGTATCTTGCTTTGCAACGCTATATTTCATGTTGCATCCCTCGGCTGCCAAAGGTCGATATGTATATCCAACCGTTTGTGCATTTATATTGATACTGCACATAGTCAGTACAATAGACAAAATGATTTGTATTCCAATATTACTTTTCATAATTATGCTATAAAATCGAAATGTCCTTATTTTATTGTTGTTACTCAGCTTCGTCCAACAACTTGTCAAGTTGCGCTTGCAATTCTTCACGCTTTGGCAAATAGAGTTGGTAACGTGCCACAAACAATTGGTTGGTTATACCCTCCAAGGCATACTCCATCAGAAGTTCGTCTTTTCTTGCTCCCAAAACTATGCCAATGGGTGGATTATCGTCAGGTTGACATACTTCTGTTTTGAAATAGTTAAGGTAGAGGTTCATCTGCCCGATGTCACCATGCTTTATCTCTGCTCGCTTTAGGTCAATCAGCACATAGCATTTCAAAATACAATGGTAGAATACCAAATCCACCTTGAACTGTCGGCTTCCTATCTGCATGGAGTATTGTCTGCCCACAAAAGCAAAACCACGTCCCATTTCCAAAAGGAACTGCTCCATGTGGTCTTTAAGAGCCTTTTCCAAGTCACTCTCCTTATAGCGTTTCTGTTTGGGAAGTCCTGCAAATTCAAGTACGAAAGGGTCACGGATGATGTCTTGCGGAGTTTGTACTTGATGCCCCTCGTTAGCCAAAGCAAGAACTCCAGCCTTGTCTGTGCTTAGTGCAAGTCGCTGAAACAGACAGCTCTTCATCTGTCTTTTCAGTTCCCTAACTTTCCAACATTCCTTGATGGATTCCTTATAATAGAACTGCATTTCAAGTGCATTATCACACTTCAACAGTTCATAATAATGGCTCCATGTCAATTTGTGGGACAGTGTCCCACATTTTGGGAATGCCAAGTATAACTTACGCATATAGGTAAGGTTTGTTCGGTTAAAACCTTTTCCATTTCTTGCTGTCAAATCCTTTGCAAGGTTTACAAGTAACCTTTTGCCATATTCTGCTCTTTGTTTGCCACCCTGTTCAAATTCAACAATATACTTTCCTGTTTGCCAGTTGGCATCAAGCAATTCCGTATTGACCGCAGCAATGGCTTTTGACTTCGCCTCACCCCATAGCGTGGTTATGTTGTCTATCAACTTCTGATAGGCAACATCATTTATGTTTGTCAAATCTTTATTCTCCATGCCAATCTTTTAGATTTGTGGAACACCGTTCCACATTTTACAATTCGTCCACATTTACATTTATTCCCAAGATACGCTGTATCTCTGCCAATGTCTTATCAATTTCATGATCAAGAGCCTTGCGTTTCTTGAAATAGTCGGCAAGCAGTTCGGCAGGAGGCAGGATTTCTTCATCCTCTTTCGGGAACTTGCACAAGTCGAAGTTGCAATCGGTGGCG
>ERZ791654.133-NODE-133-length-57168-cov-7.041654_pt1 | contig 57168 bp, 102 predicted proteins | sample MGYA00509960_ERZ791654 | MGnify/ENA primary metagenome ERZ791654 (study PRJEB30046, sample SAMN00715198) | human gut metagenome | study: EMG produced TPA metagenomics assembly of the A metagenome-wide association study of gut microbiota in type 2... | reverse complement strand
TATGAAGTTTTAAAAGTATGATAAATACGGCATTAGCACATCCTATTGCCGTTCCTATAACAATAGGTTCTGCTAAAAATTCTTTAATTGAATTTCAACATCTCCATTGACAATCACAATCCTTGATATTATGCTTTTTAATATATTGTTTTTCTCTTTCTTGTCGATATGCGCCCACACATCGGCAAGTTTTTTTATGTTTTCGTAAACAACTTCTTTCTTCTGACTGTTTCTTTCGTTTTTTTCTTCCTCGGTTATCTTTACTTTCATTTCAGAAATGCTTTTTTCAGTGTTTTTAATCATTTCTAAAACTGTGTCATTTCCATCGGAATAAAGAACATATAGCCTTTTTAATTTCACCTGTTCTTTTTCAAATTGTGACTGCATTATTTCAAGTTTGCTTTGCTTTTCAATAGGCTTACACTCTGAAAGATTTAAGGATATTTTCAAAATTTCACTTTCTACCTGTTTTTCAATATCAGAAGCCCATTCCAAAGAATTGTTACAGTCGGGATTGAAATTAGGCAAATACTTCATTGCTTTATCACGAGAACAGCAATATATTTTATGTTTTCCGTGCGTCCACTTCTGATACCGCATCTTGCATCCACATACACCACAATAGCACAATCCTGTTAACAAGTTGGCATCCGTATGACAAGCAGTTTTGTTTTTCCTACGTGATTTTCTGATCTCCTGTGCAAGTTCAAACCTTTCTTTATCAAAAATAGGTTCATGAAGTCCTTGATATATATTCCCTTTATATGGGATCATACCTATATTTACAACTCCGGTGAGCACATTTCTTACAAGTACCTCACTGTGAAATCCTAATGATTCCTTGATATATAAATCAGAATAACCACTAATAAACATATCTAGTGCTCTGTTTGCTTGTTCCTTACGTTCTGGTATAGGAATGAGTATTCCTTTCTCCTTGCTATAATTATAGCAATACGGAGTATTAGCACCACCAATCCAGTAACCTTGTTTAATTCGCTCCAACATACCTCCACGCATACGAAGCATCATAGTATTTTTGTCAAGTTGTGCAAAAACAGCCATCATCTGTGTGTATGCCTGCTCCATAGGACTGTCATAACTTACACTGTCATGGACACATTTGAATAACACATGGTTTGGTTGAAAAACTCTTTCAATTATGTATAATCCATCAATCATACTTCTTGAAAGTCTGTCTAATTTAAACGCAACAACACATTTAACACGTTTTTTTATGCAGTCATTAATAAGTCTTTGCAATTCCGGTCTATCCATATTTGCGCCGGTATATCCATCATCAACATACCAGTCAGCTACAACCAGTTCATTTTTCCGGCAAAAAAGTTCTATGTCTCTTTTTTGACTATCAAGACCGTTGCCTTCTTCTGCCTGTTTTTCCGTGGAAACACGCATATATGCGACACATTCCATTTTCTTTACACTCCTTTCAATATATAAAGAATGTGCCGTATTTATCATACATACGACACATTCTAAAGCCTTTTTACAATGGTGTCAACAGCATATGGATGCTATAATCTCAATAATTTCTTTTGGCAGAGAAACATCTTCAATGTCAACATCTTTGCCGTCTTGTGTAACTCTAACCATTTTTTACCTCCAGTCTGTCTATTTTTTCATAAACCTTTTTAGATATTCTGTTGACCGTTCTGTCACATACATTAATCTTTTGTGCTGTTTCTGTAATAGTCTTTCCACAAGAAAGCATTTTAAACACTTGCTCTTCCTCTTCCGTAAAATTGGCGTTCCGTAAGATTTCATCAAGTTCCGGCTTAGTCAGTTTTGACAACTTCATAAGCCAGTCTCCTTCGCTAAATTTCAGTTTTAATGTGTAACGTTACACATAATTACACAGGTAAATAATTGTCCAGTGCCTGCCGGATCACCCAGGAGATAGGTCTGTCCTGCTGCCGGCAGTAATCAATTAATCTCTCGTATTGCTCCGGATCCATGCTGATGTCTTTCCGGATGTTCTTCTTACCGTCCTCTTTCTTCGGTCTCGCCATTCCTATCTCCTTTCTTTTACCTATTCTTCAGGGCAATAATCAGATCATTATATGTTGCCTGATTCATATACATAGTCATATGTACCTGATCTACAACCGTTTCTCCACGTTTTTGCCAATCTTTGGTGATGTATCCATACCGCTTAATCCACTTTTTATTGATGCGCTTCTTTTTGTTCCTGCGCCGTTGGACCTGCTTTGTGGTAACTATAACGGTATATCCGCCCATCAGATCGTTCATTTTACTTAACATGCCTATCTCTCCTTTCGTTACACAATTTTTCCGATATTTCAGTTTACCGCTTCAAGAAGGAACTGTTTTTCTTCCAGTCTCTCATAAATGGTCTGTCCATTTCCGGTTTCTATGTACGGCAGAAATATTTCTTCAAATCGCACCATCTGAATATCCAGCAGCGCCATCTGCGCTTCTACCCAGTCCTTCAAAATGCGCCATGCTACACGCTCTGCCTGTTCCCTGGTAGCCTTGATGCTGCTTCTCGGACTGTTCTTTTTCTCCTTTTTTAACACTTCCAGACATTCATCCACCTTTACCGGCAACCTCACTGGTATCTGCTTAAAACCGGTATCAATCAGGAAGGAAAGACCTGTTATTGACTCTCCGTCATAATTCTTCATGATACTTTTTGCTTTATGCTTCATCAGAATGTACTCAATCTCTGATACTGTCTTAAATGAATCCACTGTGGTTGTATAATTCAAAATTGCCATTTCTACACCTCCGATATCGTTATTTAATCTTCTAATACCAAATCATCTGATTCTTTCTTTTGCCATTCTGAAAAATCTATAGATTGAAGGCAGTTAGAGCATCCATTTAGCTTCTGGGAAATTCCGCCACCACGCTTTTTATCTGTTTCATATGACCCAACAATAAACTTTCCGCATCTTGGGCAGTAGAAATATAATAATCGTCCAAGATTGTTGGTTTTAGGTACTTCTTTTGTGGTTTCAATTCTCGGCTTCTGTGGTATCTGCTTTTCGATAGCTATTTTGATAGCAAGCCAAAATGATTTTCCACCGCTTCTTCCTCCGATTGGCTTCTGTTCATCCCATGCCTTTGATATTTCTCTGTAATCAAGCACCATGATTTCCTCCGCTAAATTCTAATATTTCAGTTTAATGAATTTTATATCTGTCTCTTGCTGCAGAACGAAACATCATAAAAAGCATTTCCGATAATGGTTTTTCTCTGTCTCTGCGTTTTGCCTTCTTAATTACTGTCAATTCTCTCCAGTTATTACGCCAACTGCTTTCTGTTGGAACAAGTACCCCTACAAAGTAAGGAATTTTATTTGAAACCGCCGCATAAACTTCTTCTGGCATCACAAGATAATTGTAATCGCCTATAAAGTTCAAGCCGTGTCCTGAATTGAAGTCTTCAATAGAAGATTTTACTTCATAACAATAGAAATCCCCTTTTTCAATTCCGGAAACTGTGTTATTAACAGGCTTAAATTTCATATAGTCCACTCTGATTGCATGTGTTGTCGCATAATCAAATGTGACCTCTTTAGCCATATAAATTCTTGTGTCATTTTTAGGATTTATGTATTTTTCCAATGACATGGATAGTTCCTTTGTAATTTCCGGTCGTTTGCTCATCTCTACCTCCTAAATCCTAAATATTTTTCTAAAGATATTCTTTTTTGGCTTAATCACCTCGAAACTCTTTTCTTTCCAGTCGAAGACATAATCCAGGTTGTATGAGCTGAAGCCAATATTGTAATACCGTTTTCCGACCTCTCTGTATTTTATTTCAAAATAAGGTTTGGTCTTTTTGCCGGTGACAATTATTTCAATTTCACTCACTTTAATTTTTTCCATATCCGCTCCTTTGCTAAATTCTAATTTTCAGCTATTTTTTCAAAATCTTTTTGCGAAATAACTTCAAACATCACATACTCATTGGACATAATCATTGCCTGCAATATAACAACATGTCTTTTATTTACAATGTCATCAAAATTTCTACTTCCTCTTTGACAACACTGAAAATAGCTATCTTTACATGTTTTTGACAATGTTCCGCTAACAGCATTTACATTTACTTTTTGTGTTGGGCTATAAGTATCAAACATCTTTTTACCTACTTTCTAATTTAACTTATTTAAAACAACTCAAATAGTAACTCAAATTTTTAATTAAATTTTTCACTTTTTAACTCAAATTTTTAGTTACTATTTCACTTTTTAGTTCTTGATTTCAGTTCCTTGCTCAATATTTAAGTTTTTGAACATTGCACACATCACATCAACCACGATGCTGTTACCAAACTGCTTGTAAAGCTGTGTGTTGCTGTTTACTGCTTCCATTTTGGAGATATCTTCATCAGATACTCCCATCAAACGTCCGCATTCTCTCGGTGTCAGCTTTCGGATACGGTACTGTGTGGTAATATGGCTATTTGCATACCCATGTGTGCCGGCTACAAGATTAGCTGCTATGCCATTATCAAGATTTCTTCCACACATGGCAACTATACACATATTGTCCTTATGTGCTCCTATCCCTTTGTAATACCGTGATGTTACCGTACTTGCTGTTGGTGTATCGACATCACATATTTTGGCATTATCAAGGCTGTCTAAATAACCATCCGGCATTTTATCTAATTTGCATGGAACCTGATTTTCCACAATTACTTTCTGATCTTTATTACCACTTTGCATTGTACTCAATGTTGGACTACACCCCCACATCATAAATTCTGTTAGTGCTTTCAAGTAAACCTATAACTTTAACTTCTTGCATTCAATCACTCCTGTATTTAATGATGCATATTTTCCTATTGTATTTCCATCTTTTGAAACATGAGACAATATGCAATTAGCAATAATCTTTTCTTTTGGATTGTTAATTGACAAATCAACCGCTTTCAACAACACAGTTTCCTTCTGACCGTAAGTTGCTGATTCCTGCGTCATATCTTGCAGTGATGCAGTTTGCAATGTCTCTCTGATGTGGATTGCAGATTGTTCCGTCAATGCAAGTCTGCTCTCATGATTGTTCTTTGGCAGCGTTCCGTTTTCAATAAGCTGTTTTATTAGCTTTTCAGACTTTTCATTGTTGATGTAATACTTCTCGTCCACATCATATTCAAGGTAATCTTTCAACTTCTTTTTCAACGGTATCTGCTGTGGGAAATGGTAGTTATATTCTCCCAAAAATGAAAACATGAAGCATCTTTCACGGTTCTGTGCCACTCCGTAGTTCTTTGCGTTTAAGTCCTGCCAGTAACTTACATATCCAAGACTTGTCAGGAAATCGATCCAGTTTTGAAAATCTACCCTGTTTGCATCGGCATGGACTTGTGGAACGTTTTCCATGAACAGAATCTGTGGCAACTCACCGCCACCATCTCTTATCTCTTTCAGAATCCGTTCCACTTCCCACAGTAAACCGCTTCTTGTTCCACTACCTTTGCTCATTCCCATTTGCTTTCCAGCAACCGACAAATCGGTGCAAGGAAACGAGTAAGTAAGTAAGTAAGTAAAGGATTCAGTATCGCAGATATTCAAATCATCCGCATGAACCTTTGTTATGTCCATTGTTGGAAAATCAGTGCCATGCACAGCGTTATAACTTGCTATGGCATACTTATCAAACTCCACAACTCTGTAATGCTCGAATTTCGCACCGATACGTTTCAGTGCCATTGCCTGACTTCCGTATCCTGCGAACAACTCTATCAGGCGTATGGGTTTTGTGATTTGTACCGGCTGTCGCATGATATCGAAAATGTTTATCTGATTCATGGCATCACCCCCGGCATAAAATCAGATAATCGCATTTGTGCCATTTCTGCATCTAATCTCTTTTTGGATAAATCATAATAATGCTTGTCCAGTTCAAATCCAACATATGGATGGTTGGTTCTGTAGCAGGCTATCAAGCTGCTGGCACTACCTACATGAGTGTCCAAGATAATGTCTCCGGGATTTGCATAGCGGTTTAGGAGCCATTCATATAGTACCACTGGTTTTTGTGTAGGGTGGATACGCTTTTCGTTCAACGCCTTATTCCCCTGCTGAATAGTTCCTTCAGTAATGGACTTCCCCTGGAACATTCCACGCCACATATACCGGAATATGTCTATCCTTTTAGTCAGACTGCAGAATGCCACCTCTGCATCCGACTGGTCAGAACCATCATTGCATTTATCCCATACGATAAGACCGCCAGCCAAAGTAAAATCAAAGTAATTGCATCCCCATATAATCTGATTTTTGGATACCCGAAACAATTCCTCAAAGTATTCACTAGAGGGGGGCTCATTGTCCCACCCTCTGTTTTCGTACTGACCGTCCTTTACGTATGTTTTTGTTCCATTTTTCTGCTTAACAAATGTATTCCTATTTTTGCCACCATGCTCATGTAAGCCATACGGTGGATCCACAATCGCAAGGTCAAAGTAACCATCCGGGAACTCTTTCATTCCATCCATGCAATCCATGTTGTAATATCCAAAATCCATTACGGCATCACCCCCGGAATATCCTCAAAACTAATCTGATTATATCTTTCAAAGACAATCATCTCATTCTTTGCTCTCTGATAGAAGTTGCGGTCAATCTCAAATCCGAATGCACTTCTCCCGATCTCTGCGGCTGCTCTTAAGGTACTACCGCTACCACAGCAAGGATCAATCACTACATCACCGGGATCTGTAAAAATCTCTATTAGTTTTTTCAACACCGATACCGGCTTCTGTGCCGGATGGATTTTCGGAATATCTTTTCCGTCTTTCTCCCAACTGAACCAGTTAAAAATCATTTTCCCAGTGCCACGGATCGTCTTTCCGTCCTCGTCAACCCTTGCACCGTTTCGGAACTTCGGCAGCTTGTCACGGTAGAACACAAGAGCATATTCAGTAGCACCAACCACACGCATATTTGCCTTAAGCACTTGCGGACTGTAATTTTTAACAAATACCAACGGTATGTAATGGATGAATCCATGTTTATAGGCGGCATCAATCAGCGTAGGCATCTGTTCAAAAGAGCAGAACACGATCATGCAAGGGCTGTCACTACTTCTGCCACGGTTTACGGTCTTTTTATCGTCCTTTTTCAGCATTTTGGAGCAGAAATGAAAATACTCATACAGATTGAAGTTGAAATCTGAATTGAATGCTGCTTTCCCGGCAAATTTACTCTCACCGTTCTTGTTATCCCCACCGTTGTACCACATAGGATTACTTCCGTAGAAGTTCTTGCCTACATTATACGGGACATCTGCAATGATAAGCTGTGCCGGAGGTATTGCGTATTTCTTATAGTTCTGCATTGAATCTCTGTAAATCTCACATTTTAATTTCTTCATTCTCTCTTCCAGGAACCCGATATATCGTTACCATGCGCATAGGTTCTGATTCCTTTCTGATTATTTCTGTGCTAAATAGCACATGATTCCACAATCCGGGAATATTTCAGTATTCATATCTCCACGGTTGGGATCTAGTTCATCGAGATATAACGGCGTCCCGTCACTCTCTTTCAGAATGGAGTACCCAACCAGTCGTTCCAACTGTGCCCGGCTCTCAAACACTTCTGGGAAATCCTTGCGTATCTTGTTCCAATACCCCATACCACCCTTGACACATCCGATGCAGTTATTGTTCGGATATCCAAGGTCATACATCTTCGGTCGAGGAAAAGAAAACGTTCTCTCAAACAGCCCGTGAACCTCTTCCTTTGACAGATTCCGGTCAATCAGCGGAAATTCATGCTCCGTTTGTGGATTAGATTCTACCGTCCGCTCTGCCCGGTTGCGCTCTCGCAGGTCGAACCCCCAAACATAGATTAGGTCGTATTGTTTATGTTCCTGCTCCCATTGCTTACGGACACGCTTTTTCAGCCAGTTCGTGCATGGGGCAAAACCGTTACCTGCGCTGCGGAACCCTCCGAACGCTCGGACACATTCTTCCACACATCCATATTCCGTAGATCTAAGTACTTCAATTTCTTTTCCGATTGCTTTTTCACAATCTCTGATAAATCTCATGCTATCCTCATGTTGGTCGGCAATGTCAATGTAAATCCACTTATCAACATCTCCTGCAAGGTATCCCGCCATAAAGGATGATACTCCTGCGCTGATCCAACATACCTTTAGCTTTTCTGCCATAACACCACGCTACAAATGCTGTATCGTGGATCACCATTCGTTTGCTCTACATACGCTTATCAATAAGCCTTATAGCCACGGTGTTGTAATTTTTCGGTACGCCACCCCTATTCACTGCGCACCAACCCGGTTTACCGGGCATTCGTTATTCCTTTCCTACAATCGTTTCTGCTTGCTCCTTGTACATCCTGCCCGCCATCTGCACCAGGTAGTGCTGTAAGGCTTCTGCAACGCTGATTCGGTGCTTTACGCAGTATCGGTCAACGTAACGCTTAAAGTCCGCATTCTGCTCGTACAGGGCGGTGTAATCAATGTTCTGCATCTGTTCCACCTGCCTTTACAATCTCCAACAAATCATCTACCAAATCCTTGACCTCGTACATCATCATAGTGTCGTAGGATTTTGACTGCTGATCTGCTGTTTTATTTCCATACTTCGTACAGTCTTTAAGGAATGCTGTGCGTTCTTCCAACTGTTCCACAACCTTGTCCGGGTCGTAGGCGGTAGGCTGGGCATCTATAACAGAAGCAACGCGTAAAAAGTCTAAGCAATCCATATCTTCGTTCTTTGAAATTGCTTTTTCTAAATCCGCTTTTAATTTATCCGCATCAATCAGTATTTTCATCATTCACCCTCCTGTTCCACATTTCTGTTGCTTTTGCTTTAGCATCTTCCAATTCGTCCATAACATCAGGTGATGTATCTCTTACAAAAAACATTTTTGTTCTTGCTTCGCATTCAGTACATTCACAACAAATATCAATACCGAAACGAAATATTAATTTTGCTTTTCCACCACAGAATGGGCACGGCTTAAGTTCATTCATCGTCATCACTCCAATCTAATTCGATTTCTTCTGAACTGCCTACTCCTAGTTGCTCGCACTTCGCTCTTGTGGATGTACCGCCGGAATGGTTCGTACCTAAAAGGAACAGTTCCTGCACAATGTGGAAGTATGATTCTCTAAAACAAAACCTCTCTTCCTCGTCAAGTTCCTCAATCGCATCTTCTCCATGTTGCCATCTGTACCATTCTGCGAACTCATTAACCAATTCCTGCATAAGGCTGATACAACATTCAAGAATGTGTTTTTCATCGTGGCTTTCCAATTCCTTGTTGACGTTCTGCTTCTCCACAGCTTCACGGCATTCCTCCACCGTGCCTATCTGGCGGTATTGCTGCACCTCTTCCAGTGCTTTAATTGCCATTTCCATAAGTTCTTGCCAATATTTTTCATTTACAAGTTCATCCCAATGAGGATTAAACCTGATAATGTCCAAATCCCTGATTGCTTCATTCTCCGTCATGGCTACCCTCGCTTTCTTTCTGCAACCATGACAGACAACTTTGTTCTCCCTCATATTCCTCACCGAAATGGTTGTCAAAATTGATAATAAACTCTGCCAGTTCCTCATCAGTCATGCTCCTGATACGGTCTGCGTTGGTCATTTTTGTTTTGTTATTGTGAGCAAAAAGTCTTTTTTCATCCTTTGTAAGCCACTTAATCCATTTACCACATTTATTACAATAAAGCCCTGTTTGATTTCCTTTCTCTTCAATAAAGCCTTTTACGATTCCACATTTATTACAAGTCACTGTCATTCTTCTTCCTCACTTTCCCGGTACGGCTCCGGCAGTGGCATCCAAGCTGTGATTTCAATTTCATCATCAACAACATCAGGTTCATAATATCCGTATTCCTTGAGATAATCTTTACATACTACCGAATACCAATACCATTCCCCCTCGTAGCAGATACCAGTTGCTGTGAACGGTACATCTTTAATGCTTGCATAATAAGGAGCCGGATTGTGGTTTACCCATGTAATATTGACCGGAACATAATCTTCCGGCAGTCTTTCACTCACTGGAATCCACACCGGCTGATTCTGCAAGGCGGTGATTGCTAGCTGCAATGCTTCCTCACAGCAATGATCTACTCCAGTTTGTCCGTACATAGGACATTCTTCACAAACCTCTGAGTACCGTTCACTCTGAGCCTTTAAGCAGTAAATAGCTTCTTCTCTCTTCATTCCGCACCTTCCATTTCTGCCAGCTTGCTTTCGGCTTCCTCATGAGTAAAGAATACCGATTTATTAATTTCGCAAATGCTGCAATGTTTAGCTACGCTTTCACGTATGTAGTACGCTTTATCACTACAATTCTCGCAAAATCCTCTAAAACACATTCCAGACCGATTACTTTTGTTTTTTCCACAACAATACTCAATAGAATACACTGGTGTATCTTCACTGATTGGCAACCGCAGTAGCAATCCATGCTCCTCGGCATCCTCAATATCTTTTAATTTGAAATATACTTCCAGCCAGTACTCTGCATTATTTACAAGTGTTGGTATTTCTTTGTCACTATTTGTCAGTCTCTCCATCCTTGCTCCTTTCCTCATAGTGCAAATTTAACTCCGTACCATCAATGTTACCGTTCAGCTTATTCTGGCAGTGGCACAGTAGTAAATCCAATTCATTTGCGTCCGTAATTTTTTTTGTGCGAATGTACGACAAAACTCTGTCTACACTATCTCGGCGATATTCTGATAGCATTTTTTCATGTTCATGTTTGCACTCTTTAAGTTCTAACTTTGCAGCTTCAACCGATTGTATTCTGATTTTTACTTCATCAAACTTATCACGGCATTTTTGATAATCTTTTTCCAGTTCTATACGTCTATTTTCTGCAATCTCTTCTGCTGTGTATCCTCTGTTCACTATTTTGCACTCCTTTTCCCGTATGTACTTGCGATTCCGTATACATTGCAAATTTCTCTGTAATATTTTTCCTGTGCATGGATATGAGCATCTACACGGTCAAGTTCCGTTTCACACCACTTTGCAAATTCTTCTGTGGACAATGTTGTTTCCAAATTTTCAAATTTTTCTCTGTTGTCAATCACAAAACACACCATGTCAACCGGGATGTGGTTCAAATCCGCAAGAATCTGAATCTGTTTGTCCTTATCCTCCGCTTTTTCATAATATTCCAACAATTCATAACCTGTCATTTGCATTTATATCACCTCTTATCAAGTTTGATTTCATTGTCGTAACAACGCTTCTTTGGATTCCCCTCTACGGGAGAAACCATCTTTTTAGGGTCTGTGGTGTATGATCCGTTTAGCTTTATACCTATTTTGCTTTTTTCATCCACGTAGCACGATGGCTTGTAACGATCCGGTGGAATGTAGTTGTGAATGCGCCAGTGCTTTACAAGCACAACACCACTATCGAAAGATAAAAGGAATCTGTTGTCTATAAGTATCTTCAAATCATCATCAGAAGCACCACACATCCTTATGATTTTCCGCTGGTTGTTTACAAATCCGTCATCGTCAGCGTTCATGCAGATATGGAAATAAAGCATTTGAGCCGTAGCAGGAATATCCAAAAAAGCATCACTCTCAATTATTTTTGCGCTGAACATTCTTTTTTCTGCCATTTAGAACTCCTTACTCAAAAATAGACTTCTCTATATAGATTCCGGTGTTTTCCACCAGTTCTTTCCACAAGTCCATGAAATCTTTTCCGTTGCACTTGTCTCCGGCTTTGTCCATATGGTCAGAAAACTTATCCTTGAAATTCGTAAGTTTCTTTTTACCAAAACCATCTTCCATAAGAATCACCATTCCATATAGGATGTACCTTGTGGACAAATCATTGATTATGTTGTTGCATCTGACCTGTTCCCGTATGCATTTCTGCGCTACAACCGACTTGTAATGTGGAAAATCTGTTTCTGTAAATTCCTTGTACTCAATCGTCCAGTCCGCAAAGTCGTTAAGACTGCTCTGTAACTCCGTATAAGGCTCATTCTCGTACTTTTCGTTGTACTCTATAAATTTACCGCAGAAGTCGGAAAGTTTCGTCTGTGAGTACTTGTAGTCTTTCCACAAGGTATAACAGAACAGTGTCAGTATCCCAGTGAATGGACTTCTTTCTGCTGATTGTCTCAAAAGTTCTGTCTGCCGCATGATTTTCAAAATTTCCTGCGGATTGTCATATCGTTTTGGCATTTTATGTATCACCTCCAAGTTCCGTGATGCTTGAACTCTACAAAGAAAATTTCATTTTATCCAATTTTTCAATTTGTTTTTTTAATGATTCAATTTTCTTTATTCTCATTACTTCTGCCCTTAAAACTGCGTCTTCCTTCTTTTTGTGCCAATCATTTCCGTAAAAATATCCATATTTTTTAGAACTTATCATATCTCCGGAAATAATATTTGAACAAATCTCTGCATCGTCAGTTTCTATGATTCCAGTACTAAGTGCATATTTTGTAATATATACTTTCATATTATTCACCGTCCTTTTCTCCATGCAAAAGTTCCATGAACTTCGCAAACTGCTTCTGTGATATGGAATTGTTCTGTTTCTCCGGCTTAATGCTGATAACCAAATGTTTGTCAGCTATGTTCGTCAGTTCCCTTGCAAGGCTGATTCTGCCTTGCTGGATGCCTTGTGAATAGGTTTTAGGCTGTTTGTATTGCCCTGTTACTTGCTTTCCTTTTCCTTGGCTTCCTGCCGTGACGTTATACATCTGAATACCACTGTCAGAGCATTTTTTAATATACTCAACTTCTTTTTCATCAAGTTCTGATAACCCACAAGTTAAAAAATGTAATGACCACCCATGCGGATTGTCTTTACTCTTAAAACCATGTTTTTTAAGGCTCAATGCTATATGGTCGTATTCCGCAAGGTGAGAAGATGTCCGCTCCAAAAGTTTGACAGCTTGCCCACAATATCCTCTTCTGATTCCTGCTTCGTCCACTCTGTAGAATAAATAGATTCCGCTAACATTCGATATTTCGGGGCATATCTGTTTTATTCTTTTCTCACGTTCTGCTTTCATAGCATAGATTTTCTTCCAATCAGCCATTCGCACCACCATTTCTGTACTTTTCCAGTTCTCGGTTATCTGCAAAAACAACATCAGGATTTTGCTTATCAAACCAAAACATTCTACTTCCGCAACAAGCGTCTAATACTCTTTTGCTCAAAACGGACACTCCTTTCCATTCCTCAAAATCCATTCTTTACCGCCCTGTGCAACGTCCACATGAGCCATAGGAGCAATCTTTTTGACCTCTGCGACACATTCACTGGGTACTGCATTATCTCGGCTTAAATGGCACAATATGACGTTTTGCAAGCTATCTGTTTTGTTAGCCATCACAAAATCTTTCACAGTTCCAAGTTCCATGTGACCACGAAAAACGTGATTCCTTTTCGCAACATTTTCATCATCAATGTACTTTTTCTGATAGTTGCAGGAAATTAAAATGTGGTTCACATCTGTAAATTTCCACTTGCAAAACTCCGTGTCGGTAATGTACAGAAGTTTCCCCATTTCCGGATGTGTTATCAAAAATCCGTAACAAGGGCACTCCGTACCGTCTGCATTTGTGTGCGTCCATTTGCCGTCAAGTGTTGTCAGGTCAAATCCATGTATTCTCCACTCACTTTTTCCGATTGCAATAGGTTCAAGACTTTCATACGGTTTGAACACAGGTATTCCCATGACTTCCAAATCCACTACAGATTGAGAATGATCCTTGTGGTGGTGCGACGCTACCGCACCAACCACACTTTTTACATTCCAACCAAGACCACGTTTTATGTCGATAATAGGTATTCCGGCATCAAGCAAAATCGTTTCACCGTCATCTGCCACCAGTGCATAACAGTTACCGCATGAACCGGAAGACAAGCATTTCAGTTTCACTTTGCACCACCGATCGTCATAATTGCCGGATTAACAACTCCGTCACCGTCATAACCCCATTCCCTGTTATGCCATTTCCGAAGCACTTCTCCATGCTCCCAACACTGTGATAAGATGCTTACGGCACATCCATACATGAATCCTGTGATTCCTTCTTCGTCTGCTTCATGTGATAACTTTTCAGCATTATCAATAAGGTACTGCATGGGATTGTCCGAATTTTCAATTCCCGGCTCCATCATTTCAGCCCAACGCTCTGCATAAGTAAAACATGCTCTGCCGTACGGATCATCGTTTTTGTCGTACCAGTCTTTGTATTCTTTCTCTTTCCCTTCCAAAATCTTCATAGATTTTTTCCTCCTACTTAAAGCAATCCGGTGTCTCTGCGTTAGCAATGGTCTGTTCCGTGCTGTCCGTGGTGACTTCCTCAAAAGTTGCATCGGGAAAATCAACAGAATTTGCGTTTGCCTGAATTTCCTCTGCCGCAACTTTTTCTACATCAAGTTTCACATCGGAAACATCAGGAAATTCTTCCTGTGCATACAGGCCTTGGAATTTATCCGGAAAAGCTTCTCTTAATGCCTGTACAACAGCAACTTTTCTTATCATTGTTGCAGGCTTTTTAGACCATTGACTGTTGATTGTTCCATCTTTTTTTCTTCCAACATATTCATCGAAAGATACTGACTGGTACTCCGGTGTTTCTCTTCCTTTTATAAACACTTTCGCCCAACCTCCTACAATAGATTCATCCTTAAGTACAAAAGATCCTTCTCTTTCTTCCACGGAACCATCTTTCTTCTGAACAATAATTCCTGCTTTTTTTCCTGCATAATTCGGATTTGCATCGGCTCTTTTTGTAAAAACATCTTTTCCGGTAACAATCGTAGCAGGATCATTGTTTCCAAACTTAATGAGGTATGCTTCTTTCAAAAAGGGATTGAGATGCTGGTATCTGCAAAGAGACATAAACATCATTACTTCCTGATCTGATACGTTTCCGCCACCGCTTACAAGGTACTTTCTTACCGTTGTTGGGGAAATCTTTACAATTTCCCCATTTGATTCGTATTCCACAATTCCTGTGTTTTCCTGCTTCTTTTCTTCTGCCATGTTTCTACCTACCTTTCTACCTTTTTGATTCCGTCAATTTTGATTATGAATACCTGGGTTGTCTTGGGATTCTGAATCAGTGCAAGAGGTTTACATTCGCCGTGCACGTCATCATGATTTGCAATGTTCAAAACCTTTGCAACCATCCCGTCTTCAACAGAAACTCCCTTAACATAATTTTGCCTATAACTTCCAAGTCCACTCCATGTATCGTATGTTGAATAGCAATGACCTCTATGTGTTACCTCTACCATGTCACCGACATGGATTTCGCTGTCATCCTCTTCCGGTTTGTAGTTTTCGAGAACAACGTACTCTCTGTGCCATGCCGCTGTAACTGGTTTTCCATCTTTCTCAATTACAACTCCAGGTTTACTTGTAGAAATAACCTTAAATATATCTCCGTTTTTGTATGGAATCATCCAAGGATGCGCATACACAATTTTGATATACTCACCGACTTTGGCTTTCCTCTTCACCTCACGAACACCGTTATCAGGCTTCACATCTTCGCCCATCAGCCGATTGAAAGCCAACTTTGCACCAGTACGGAAATCAAATTCATCAGCCGGATTGCACTTGGCTTCTGCTTTCTCGCCAGTGGTCTTGTCCAGTGCAACTACTTTGTTGTCGTTGCGGTAGATGACAATGGTTTCATTCTGAGTTTTAACTAAATCAAGCGCATCTTCTGCGCAATTCCATCCGTGCCCCTCTTTGGCGTATCCACAGCAATCATGACCGTCTACAAATTTGTCAAACTCAACAGAACAGTAATTATCCGTCAAGAGTTTTTTGATTGTTCCGCATTCCCCCACAGTTTTTCTGTTGATTATAACAGTATTCTTTTTTACTTTTACTCTGTCTCCAACCTTAAATTTTCCCATGATTCATTCCTCGCTTTCCGGCTCGTTCATAAACTTGCCAAATTCATCATTTTTCACTTTTACATCAGCCTTGCAAATTTCCTTAATGCTCTTAGGCATCACGTTCCATGTGACATCAGTGCCGGAAATCTTTCCCTTGAATTTCAAGGCTCCACGGTCTGTCAGACCCATGTAAACTCCCGTGTAGCACTTGCCCTCTGCATTAAAAACCACAGTGTCACCGACATTGATTGTTTCTCCGTTCGTTGTCAGAACGGAAATTACTGTTTCTTTCTTAATCTGCATTCTCCGCATCTCCTTTCTTTATCTCATCACAAAATATCTTGGCAGAAATTTTCGCTCCAAAAAGAGCAAAAATGAAACTCATGCTAGGGGACTTCGTAATAATAGAATCAAACGGATCTTCTGCCATTGTTTTTGCAACTACATTGCACATTTCATCAGCAGAAATCTCAACTTTTTTATCTATATCATAATCATTATTAGGCATCTACATTTCCCTCACTTTCAACTCTTTGTCATCACTTCTGCGGAACATAATCAACTGGCTGTCAATCTGCGGTATTCTCCATGAATCAAGGCTCTCGGTATCGTCTGTCATAATCGGCAACTCCACACCGCACTTCTTCTGAAACGCTCTGCAAATGTCGATTTCTGTCAGAATCTTTGCACCGTGGTTCATGTTTCTGCTGTACGGCTCTCCCTTGTAAATAAAGTCGCAGCATTCTTCCGTATCACCATTCACAAGAGGTCTGAACATCCGCACAGTACAGAAAGAAAGATACTTGTTCACATCAGCTTCCAGCAGTTCGTTCTTCTTCCGGCTGAATTTCTTTAACAGGTCAAGCTGTGCCTGCACATCCGTAATCTTCTGTGCAATGTTCTTGCGCTCCTGTTCCAGTTCTGCAATACGCTTATCCACGTTCTCGTTAATGCTTACACTCGCCAAAGACTTATCAACCACAGAAATATCATTGCGGATCTGCTCTTCATCACCTTTTAACTGGATTCTAAGAAGATTCATGTCAGTGAATTTGTGCATGGCAGCTTCTTTCTCTGCAATCTGTGACTGGAAAGCTTTGTATTCTTCTGTGTTGGAAATATCCACGCTTGCCGGAATGGAATTTAAGGCATTATCAGCAATGGCAATCTCTTTTTCCAACCGCTCAACTTCATCCTCGGTCTTTTTCAGTTCCTCACGCTTATGCTCCAGTTCTGCCTGGTCCGCTTTGATATGTTCAGCGCAGGAAGAACCCTCTTTAGTAATCAGTTCCAATTCATGTGCCTTATGCTTATCAAACTCCGTTCTTAACTGCTCTTTCTTCTCTTCCGGATATTCCTGTCCACAGTAGGAGCAAATCAGAGAGTTTTCATCAAATTTAAGGCTTTTATTCAAATCCCAACTCTTCTTCAAATCCTGTCTCTTCTGCTCATACTGTTCAATACGCTTTTCCAGTGCAGTGACCTCTTCACGAATGGTATCTGCCTTAAGCAACTCCTTCTGATGCTCATTCTGAATCTGATTCAGTGTTGTGCGCTTCTCTCTTCTGTCCGCATCCAGTTTTTCATTTGCTTTCTGCTGCAATGCGCTCAACTGACCTTTTAACTCAATGATTCCATCAGAAAGCTTATCGTAGGAAATCATGCTGTTCTGCGTATCTGTCTGCTGCTTAATGTTCTCTGACAGCTTATCCAGTAAAGCTTTCTTTTTCAGTTCCAGATCAGCAAGGTCAATATCCACTCTCTGACGGCTCACCTCATCGATACGGCTCGGAATTTCATCTAACAGGTCCTGCAAGCCCTTGGTTCCATTTCTTCCCCTTGTACCGTATAACTGTGTATTGCAACGCTTTTTCAGTTCATCAACCGTGCCGTCCTGCAGAATAGCCCTTAATTCTTCAAACTCCGGAAATTGATTGCAAATGTCATCATTACTGTGCTGACCAAACATATCAGCAAGAATTGCTCTCTGCTCTGTGCCACCTTTAAGCAACAGTGTCATGGCATTTATACAGAGTGAAAATCTGTTCTTGTCGCATACACACTCTTCCAAAAATGCTTCAAAATCTGCTGCCTTTTTTGGAATATCATTCACATAGTAATCCGTGACATTTCCGGTAAACTCGCCTTTCTTATTGAAGTTCTGACGGCATACTTTTTTCAGAACCTTGTCTGTACCGTCAATCTCCACGGTAACTTCTGCAGTAATATCTCCGTCAATGTCATTGCCGTCCTTATCATGCGGTCTGATTCCGGTGATCTCTTTGCCGTTCTCGTCACGGCAGCCAAAAATGTACTGAATTGCTCTCTTGATTGTGGACTTTCCAGTTTCATTCACACCGGAAACCTCTGTCCGGTCGTATAAATCAGTGTCCACTACGTTAGAACCATAGAACTTGCAGAAATTCTGCAAAAAGATGTGCTTAATCCTCATTTTTCCTATCCTCCCAAAGATATAAATACAGTGAATTAACAAACATATAGATTGAGACCGGCTTGTCTGTCTCGTTGATTTTCTTGTACAACTCTGTGGTTGGGTTCATCTTATCTACAACCCACTTGATCGCCTGATAGACGCTTTTTTCATTTGTGCTATGTTCCTCTCCGATAATTCGATAGATTTCAGACAGTCTTCTGTTTCTGTTCTCAAACATCAGCGTTTCAACCTCGATGATGTACTGGAATCCCGGCAAGTACTGTTTCAGCCCCAGTTCTACCAAGATTTTTCTGATTTTCCTTTCCATTTCCTCACTCCTCCGACTTTCAGTCTTCTGTTGCGTGAATCATGTTGTCATCTCCGATATACAAGATTCCTGCATCTAACAGTCCTGCAATCAGAATTTCATTCGCACGGACGATGTGGATAATTTCTTTCTTCCACATGGAAATACTCCTTTCTTACCCATTTTTTCATTCCTGTCTCACGGTTCACCAGTCGGTAGTAAAATGATGTTTCACGGTCGATTTCCCACTCTTTAGGATTGAAAAAGAATCTTCCGATTACTCCTTTGACTGTAAACCGCCTTTTGGCACTCATACATCTTCCTCCGCAAGTTTGGCATACTTCCAAGTTGAAACATTATAGTATCCGTTAGCAGAATAAGATGTACAACCGCTGTCCCATGCAAAAATCATATTGTTTTCGTATCTTGCAAAGTGTCTCCTTTTCCACCGTCCATCTTCTGAATCTCTTACAAGAATTTTTGTATCCACAGGAACCTTCGACCAGTCAACCGTAGGCTCTACATATTCCTGCTCTGACCATTCTTTTAATTTTTCTCTACATGAACTATCAATAACTTTATTTTTCCGGAATATACATTCGTTGCATGGTACTTTACCGCAACTACTGACTTCTCCATTTCTGTTAATAGCAAACGAATGTCCAGATACTGCAATATCAAGAATCCGTTCTGCATACTTCTCTCTGTTCGTCATTTTCCGTTCATCCTTTCCAGTTCTGCGCTCCTAGTTAATATCCAGTCTGCGTAATCACTTAATTCTGTTTTAGTTGTTGCATTTTTCTCTCCGTGGTAAACAGCCAACACAACTCCAACATCTTCATACTTCTCAAATAACTCTGCCAGATAGTCGGCTCCCACATGGATATTGCCGTCCACAGAGTAAATATCCGTAACTCCCAAACGTTCCATGCGGTCTTTATGCCATCTGTCAGAAATTTGCATCAGACCTTTGCAACCACCGCTTTCTACATCCGGTCTGCCGGAAGATTCTTTCTCAATCATTGCCATGAGCAGTTCCGGGCAGATGCCGTATTCCTCACCGTACTTTACACACGATTCCTGCGCTTCCTCGGAGATAAAACTGCCGGCTGGCTGTGCCGTGGAAGTAAATGTGATGGAGAGTGCTATTATAATAGGAAGAAACAGCTTTATTGTTGTTCTCATATCACTGCTTACCTTTCTGTTAAAATTCTTCCATCTTGGAAGACATACAGACTTTTTACTTTGAAAAATTCTGATTCTTCTAATTCCAAATTATTGCAGTATACATAGCGCACTCCGGTTTTTTCATCGTTTTCTCCAAAAACATCATCTGTGTAATACAAAACCATTGAAGAAAATTCTTTTATGTCATTTTCCGTAACGGGTCTGAGAAGAAGCTTTGATTCTTCCTCTTCATTTGCATGGTCAATGATTGCAATGTGTTGTCCATCTAAACAATCATCCCTTAAGTAAACAGCAACATTTCGTTCATTGCTTTCAAACCATACAACGACTTCTTCATCGTCAGCGTTGGAATTTACATCCGAAACAGTAAGCCCTACCAAATCCCTTAAATCACTGCCGTGCAGGACTTTGTTGCCATATTTAAGTCCTCTATCGTAATTTGCTTTTCTTACGTTATTCACTTAAATGTCTCCTTTCATCTAAACACTTCTCTGTGTTTCTATTTTTCTTCTAATTGCATCAATACCTTTTTGATAAACAAGTGTTTTTATAGATATATGTTCCTCCCCATTCTTGGTGTATTTCTGCTCTATTACACGGAACCATCCGCAATCAACATATTTTTGATACGGCACATTCCATTTATTTAACATTCCTGCTTCACGCAGAAATGCAAATAAATTATTTCTTCCAAAGTCCTTAAATCCGAGAATTTTTGCCACTTTATCCATCGGAATTGCGGTTTTGCTATCTGCCACTGCGTCAAAGAAATCTGCTTTTGGTCGCATATCTTCAATTTGCTTCTCTTTTTGTGCAATAATGTTCTGTGCTACAATAAGTGCGTTCGCTACAATCTGCTCTGGTGTCAAATTCTCCTGATTTGCTATGTACCCACCATTCTTGCGTATAGACGGCAAAACATCTGATGTTACCCAGTGTTTGAACCTCTTTGCTGAATCAAGTTTGCTTCCGATAATTGCAGAATATAAACCGCTTTCATTTATTAAAGAAGACTTCATATTCATACCATCCAAAATGGATGATTTGGAATCTTCCTCGTCTATGCGCTTCATCATATTACTCGTCTGCGCATACCCAAGTTTGTCGGCAACATCTTTTGCTACAAACCAAGGCTCACCATCAATAGTTTTTATCCTGATTGTTCCAAATTCATCTGAATTAAATATTTGTAATTCTTCCATGTTTCTCCTTTCTAAATCATATTTTTCAATAAAGTTGTTGCTGTAGAAAGTGAATTTATAGCATTGCAAAGTGTATTTAGTTCTTTCCTTTTTCTCTCTTTTTCTCTGCTGTCGTTCTCTGATTCATATTCCTTTGTTTTGTAAAATATCATGGAATATATTTCACAAATAGAATCTTGAAGTATGATAGGCTTGTCCCCAGTAATGAAAATATCTTTGTCTATTTTTATTATTCGCACGGCTTAACATCCTCCCATATATTATCAGTTCATCAGCGTATCAACTTTTACTTTCAGAACATCAGCGACAGCTTTGAGGTTTTCAGCAGTAGGCGAAGAATCATTCCATTTAGCAATAATCCCATTACTAAGTCCTGCTGTTTGTTCAACATATCTAATGCTCAATCCTCTTTTCTTACAAATGTCCTTAATGTTGTCGTAGCATTTCAATCTATCACTCCCTTTCTCTTGATTTAGGAATTTAGAGAAAAACTTGACAAAATTTAGAGAATGTTCTAATATAGTAACTGCCAAGAAACCACAGAGAACATTTTTAAATTTAGGCTTTCCTCTAAATCCTAAATTTATTATATAGAGTGTTCTCTATTTTGTCAAGCATATTTTTAGAGTATCATCTAAATTTTAGGAGGACACTATGACTACGGTAGAAAGAGTAAAATCTATATGTAAAGAAAGGGGAATAGCCATTTCTAAATTAGAGACTTCTTGCGGATTTAGTAATGGATATATAAGAAGTTTAAAAAAGGGAGTTATCCCGGATGACCGTATAGAAGTAATTGCGAATTTTTTAGGAGTTTCTATTGAATTTTTGTTGACCGGCAAAGAAGATGGAGAAAAATATTCAGCAAAATATGCTAGATTAGTTTCTTTTTTAAGAAACGATCCCAATATGGAAGATTTATTGATTAAGTACTACAATCTTTCGGAGCAAAAAAGAAGTACTGCATTTTCCGCATTTAAAATGATAATCGGAGGTGCGGAATGAAGAGAAAAATAAAAGATTCTAATGATTTTTTTGGCTATTTAATATCAATAAAAAATAAAGACAACAATGTTGTATTAGGTAGGATTTCAAAAGATTATGGTGATTCTGCCATAGATGATTTTATTGATTACATAAATGAACTAGAAGAAATGAAATATATAAAAATAAATTCATTAGAAGACATACATATAGTAAAAAGTAAAGAGCATAATTACATAAGTCCTTTTAAAAAAATTATTGATTATATAGGTCCAAAACTTGTTTACGTTTTAGTGTACTTTATGGGATTATGCTCTCCAATATTTACAGAATATTTAAAGAAAATATTAGGTCTATCTTAAGAAATAATTTGTTAATAATCCTAAAAAGTAAATCAAAATTATTAACGCCCAATTTATTTTTTTTCGATTTTTCATTTTTCCCCCTCTATATCAGAGACAATGACATAGACATATTTCAATATGTCATTGTCTTCTATTCCAGATAGTATCCTTGCAATTTCCTCTCTGTAAAATTCATTGCTTTCGTTCACTGTAACCTTCTCCCCTCTCCTCGTGTTTCTCCTCACGAACTAAAGTAGCGATACATCAAATTATAGAACATATGTTCTTAACAATCAATATATATTTGACGCACGTTTTTTATTGTTGTAAAATATCAACAAAAAGAGGACGGTGAAAACGCCAATAAACACCGCCCTCGCCAGAACTTGATGTCCCTCGTTTCAAGGGATGTTACAAGTGTATCATGTGAAAGGGGGACAATAAACATGATGAAAAAAGACCGAATCAAAGAAATATCGACACATTTATCAGTCAACCGTACTAATTATATGTTAAGTTTTCGTGGAAATCTCCACGAATTTCTCAATGAGCCGGACATGACAGTGTACAAGCTTGCTGATGAAGCTAATTTGCCTTATTCTACGCTTAATTCACTACTGTACGGTAATTCTAACGACACGAAGCTATCGACCGCTGTTGCGCTTGCTAGAGCCTTTGGAATCAGCGTAGATGAACTGGTAGGTTGCGGCACTATGGAAGATAAGATGTTGGAATCTGTCAAGATATGCCGCAGTCTGCCGGAACACTCTCTGTACCTTATCCGTTACTTCATACGTCACCAAGATAAAATCTATTCCAGTCTTGAAAAATCGCACAAGTATATTTCTGTCCTTAAACCGCAACTTGTGAATGGAATTATAGCCACCACAAACGCTGTAGAACCTATTTGCATAGACAACTTACCGGAAGATATAAAATCCAAGACTTATATCGGTTTGAAAATTCCCTGTGACTACTATATGCCGTTTTATCTTCCAAGGGAAATTATTCTACTTGCAGCGGATCGTGAACCGCAAGACGGTGAACGATGTATTGTGACCAGTAATGGTGGGATATATATTGTCGTGAAAACACATATAATTGAAGATGGTGTAAGAAAATGGAGATATGTTCCGCTTATGTCTCCGAACAGCATACTCCCGGAAAATCTTATTGATGACATGATGGGATATGTGGTTGGTTTCGTCAACAATGACGGTGACTGGGGAATCAGATAAATAGATTAAGAGCATGGCTTTTACACCATGCTCTTTTTGATTGATTTATTTTTGCTTCTAATCTCTGCCCCGCCAGATATCACTACTTCTGTAAATGGCAAGTTACCAGAGTATATTGACATTACAGCCAAATGCCCTGCATCTACGTGGTGTAATATACCTTTGCCAGATGCTATTTTATCTACAAATAGAGTCATAGACGTGAATAGACCTGCTGATTCTGATAGTAATGTATACGGTGTTATATGGTGGCCATCAGCAGATAAACAAATTACAATACTGCGTATAAACACAAACGGCACAAATTTGACTATAGATAATACAGCAAAAACTATTAAACTTCGTATATGGTTCTGTTAATATTATCATTTAATTTAATCGGATTGCGATGAATAATCCACTACTACGTAATTGGTGTGTACTCTATTTTATGATTAAGGCACTAAATGTTATAGTCTTGCTATCAGCCCATGCCCCGTTTACAGCCGTTTGCACTGCAAATCTAAAACTATTAGTGCTTACATCAAAAATCCCAATACGATACGCCAATGTACTGTCATATGCAAACGGGATAATGCATTTAGCATCAGGATATGATGTTTTTGGTATATATATAATTCCACTATTACTGTCCGTTCCTGTCTTTTCTGATAATGTAATTATTTGTATTTTTGTATCTAAATTGCCATTTACATCATTAATGGCTGCATTAGTATCATTGATGTCTTTTGCACCGAATGGTGTTCCTACTTTCGTATATTCGGTAACATCAACGAAAGAAACAGTTCCATCGTCATTTTGTATTTGCTGATATTTTCTTAACTGATTTTTAGTTGTGTCTAATACATCATCAACATAGTTTGTTTTCAAATCTGCCATAATTACACCTTAAATCCTTTCTGACCGCCAAGCGTAAAGGCAAGTCGGTTCTGCGCTTTTCTTTGTGCTACTAACGTATTGTATATTTTTAACTGCAACGATTCTATCCTGTTCCAGTCTTCATATGTTGGAACCGCTTTATTCTCTTTCCATGTTTTAAATTGTTCAGGAAATAAGAAAGTGGAACTGTTAATTTCTGCCAACGTAGTTTCAAATAAAGTGACTTCATCGGCATAAATCAGATCTGCTTCAACCTTATCATCTCCAAGATTAAAAGATGATATTTTATACATAGATTCTGCAGTGTTTTTTAGTTCCAAAAGATTATTTTTAATACGGTTATAATCTGTATGTAAAAAATAATCTCCTATATATGTTTCACCATTCCATTCAGAAGACCAATTTGTTTTAGGATCTGCCCACATTATGCTTCCTCCACATCTCCAAACAATTCTATATATTTCTCTGTATCATTCAGCCCCAAATACTCTTTTATATCTTCTTTTGTTTTCGGCACTATTTCTCCGTTTGGATAAAACAAGAAAAAATTACCTTTTTCTGTTCTGAATATTTTTCTATTTGTCATTTCATCAACATATATTATTTCAGAAGTTTGCGTGTTATACAGAAGACCGTTAATTATTTTTTTCATTACAACCTCCTTATGTTCTCATTGCTCTTCGCAATTGCAACGATCCATTAAAAGCACCATTAAAGTTTAATTTGTGTTTTTCCACTTCTACTTGTAAGCTGTTTACAATATCACTTTCCATGAAAATAATATCAGCAGCTTCCAGCACCGGATCCCCTCTGTATTGAACATCATAAGAAATATTATTCGCATAATAATTCCCAAGCCATTCAGCAACTGTCCTTGCGTGTTCTTCTGTTGAAATAAGTTGGTTTTCACAATACCTTATTTCTCCAGAATTGTTGATTGATTTCTTTAGATAGATGTTATCTTCAACTACTTGCGGTGTATTATTCTCTCCGTTTTGAAATGTATATATTTTAACGAAAACTTCTTTTGTCTTTCTTTCTGCGTATCCATAAGGATTTTCTGTCATGGAGTCCTTTTTTAACTCATAATCAGATAAATCTCCAAAACTGATCTTATCAATCAAAACTCTGTTTTTAGGATATGCTTTTGTTATCTCGAAACGAATACTGTCGAAGTTTTCAAATTCATCATTTAATAATGATTTTTCTTTCAAATCATCATATTTGAAAATCTTAAGAAGTGTGTCTCCATTATATGTAGATACTTTCATCTCTTTTGGAGGATTACCCTGGAATGAAATATACAATCCATAATACGTGTATGCTGCAGGAAGTTTTAATGTAAGCACTGGATTTTCCGAAAACAATCCATTTTCATCAGAAACATTGCTCGTAACATATCCTGTCTGTTCGATGGCTGTACCTGTATTCCTCGGAAGAAAAAATTGTGAACCATCTACACGCATAAAACTTTTTGTCAGTTCTGCATATACATTGTTGTTTCCGTATAATACATTAGTGGCATTTCCCCACCACGCAGTTCCGTTTGATGTAACCTGCATATCTGCCGGATCTATAACATTTGCAAAGTTGGCTTTAATATTTACTCTTCCGTCAGAATCTACAAATAAAATGCATCTTGAAGCGTTGCACAATAATTGCAAACATTCTTTGTGAGGTGCTTCCGGCATTGGATTGTGTAGGCTCACATCTCTTAAACAATCGTCAACAAAATACTCGTCAGGCTCGAATCCGGCATCTGTTAGAATGCTAATAGCTTCTGCATATGCTGTTCTATCGTATATTTTGTTTCCTATTGTATAGTTGTCTTCCAAAGTTGAAAGAACATCATTTGCGGTGAAAGACATTTGATTTTTTTTAGAGTTCCAGTCAGTCAAAAGCATCGTGGCTTTTTTATGCCATTCCACTGTTTCGTCTGACAGGACCATTCCGTATGATAACTCCATTTTTTGTCCAGTTTCAAGGAAGTTGATAAAGGAATTATCATCGTCTACATTGTATATATTATTTTTATCCAGTATTGTTACGGATAATTTTCTGTATGGAATCTCCGCTGAAATTCCGTTAACAAATTCTTCAAAAGATGCTGTTGACACATCATTATTTCTATATGTCAATCCAACACCCATTACAATTTTTTCTACTCTAAGCCGTTTATTTCCTCCGACCATAGATATAGGAATTATTTGTATGTTTGTAGTATCTCCAATTACATCTGTTGTTGAAAAATCATGTTTGTCATTTGTATAAGTTAACTCTTTTTCATCTGTAACAATTTTGAAGCTAGTTGGGTAATATTTCCCGAAATCTATCGTAAGTCCTTTGATGGAATACTCTTGTGGGAATGCTACTTTTACAGTTTCCATTATGTTTTGTGTAGTTAATGGAGCATTGCGTAGCTGGTACAATCCGCTTGTCTCTCTCGGAAGAAAATACATTTGACCGTCTACACGCATATAATTTTGTTCCAAAGTAGCATATTCCGTATATTCTGCATCATTTCTAAAGGGCAAAACCTTGTTTCCCCAGTATGCGTAATCACCATCAAAATAAGCCGTATTTTGTGCATCACCATTTACTACACCAAGAGTAATTGATATGTACGCCCTGTCTCTTATTTTTTTCTGCATCGCAGATTTATAAGCATTAGAAGCCTTTATCATTCTTCCCACCCGCAATCAATTAGATTAAATTTACATGTTTCATAGTTTCTATAAAATATATCATCCAAAAACAGCGGTTTTCCGGTAGTGTCTCCTGGATACATGGTGTATGTATGTCTTACATTATCATCACCTGTAAACGTAACCGGAACAAAAAATGGCTCTAAAGCATCTTGCATTTCTTTCCATGTTTCAGCGTCCAGTCCGTTCCATTGCAGATTATTTATCTTCCACAATTTTCTTCCGACTTTTTGACCGACAACTGCTGCATTTACATTTCTTCCCGAATCAACCGTCTGCGACCGAACTATTTCCATTCCTGGAGCTGGGCACGGAAAACGTACTCCATTTACTATGATGAAATCACTTGCTCTTGCTATCATTGTGTTTTCCTCCATAGAAAAAAAGAGTGGGAATAAATCCCACCCTTAAGTAATAATCTGTAATCCCATAGCTTTCTGACCCCTTAAGCTTGCCCTTGCTATGTCTCTATCACCGATATTTACATATGTTTCTTTTGCAAGTAATTGCTTTAACAGGCTGATTTCTTCTGCCATCATACGCATTTGTGCTTCTGCCGTGGAATTGATAGCTTCTTTGATTCCTGTTATTTCAGCTCCACCGGCAACCGCTGTCTTACCACCTACTGTTCCGGCAATCTCTGGCACTCCGTTTTCTCCTGCCATGAACATTGTGTATCGACTAGGAACGTAACCGCCTGTCTCAAATGTGGGGATTCTGCCAAGGTTTACACTTCCGCCCGGAACAAGTTCTTTTCCGAGTACAACAACCGGATCCCATGAAAAGTTTAACTTATCATTTATCCAGTTTGCAAACCTATTCCAAATTTGTTTGACAGCCTCTATTGCATTATTCCATGCATTAGATAATCCGTCTTTAATGCCACTCCATGTCCATTTTTCGGTAGTAAAGTATGATTTTACGTTATTCCACCACTTTGCAAAACCAATATTTTTCCACCATGCGGTAAATTCATTCCATTTCGTAGAAAGTGCGGTCTTAATATTTGTCCCTAATTGATTCCATTTTTCAGCAGAAAACCAAGGCTTGACAGATTCATTAAACCAGTTTTCTACAATAGGTTTTAAATTTTCAAACACTGATACTAAACCAAATGTATCATTTATGTCCAGTTTAAATTGTGATAAGAAATCAAAAAACTGTCTTATCGGCATTGTTTTTGTCAAAAAATCTGCCGCATCAGAGTTCATCTGTTTCCAAGCGTCAAAAAGTATTGAAAAATCTGTGTTTTTTATTGTATCAAAGAATCCACCTTCTCCAAAAAACGAAAAATTATCATATGTTTCTTTATCATCAGGGAAAAGTGCTTTACCTAATGATTTACCTACATTAAATCCAATCTCCCAAGTAACAGAAGCTATTGCGATTGTAGGAACTATTCCTATGCTTGAACCAAGTACTGTGGCTGATACCTTATCCGATATTTTTCCCCATATAATATCTCCCACACCAGTAAATTTTAAAAGTCCTATTGCTGTGATAATTGTGGTTTCTATCGGTGCAGCATCAAAACTTCCTTTCCACAGATCGATTGCCGCATCTATGGCAGTTTCTATGAAATTTCCAGCAGATGTAAATATTGCTGTCCAATCCATTCCGTCCAAGAAACTACCTATGTGTCTTCCGATTTTTTCCCAGTCCACAGAATCTATTGCTCTTGTGAACCAGTCAAAAATACCGGTTACCAGTTTTGATGTATCCATTCCGGCAACCTTGAACCATGAATCAGAATCAAACTTAAATGCATACGTCAAATCTTCTATAATATCTTTTATTGGCTTAAACACCTTGCTTACTTTGTCAGCCCAACCCATAGCTGTATTCTGCATCTTGTCAAATGCTTCTTGCCATACTTTTTCGTATTCAGCAGTAGCATCCATGATTTCCTTGGTAAGGTCAATTCCTGCTCCACCAGCAGAAGAACTTCCGCTTGAACCGCTGTTTGGGTCAATGATATTTAATTCATCAATACCAAGCGTATAACTTTTAGCCTTTTTTGCGCTTTTTCCAACTTTATCCAGTGCATCTGCCGTATCTTCCAATTTTTCATTGTACCCTGATACACCTTGACCGAATGCAGAAAAATCAATCTTTATTCCGAGTAAACTTGCCACACTGACAAGCAGTCTCTTAATCGCAATTACGACACCGTTAATGACAGGGAGTACTTTCTGCAATACCGGAATAAACAACTGACCCAGTACCATACCGGCTTCTTTTACGTTGTTGGTAAACTGACGAATCATATTACTTGGAGAATTGATTGTATTCGCCAAGTCTCCCCATGATACTTTGGACTGGTCTAAGATTGCCAGTAGACGCAACTGCTGTTTCTCTGCCTGTGACATTTCAGATACAGCTTTTTCAATGCCGTATTTGTAAGCATAGGTCTGTAAGGTGGCATTCGTGATATCAATACCATACTTATACAGTGCTCTTGACTGACCAATCAAACCGGACTGTAAATTAGTCGCAACTGTACTGAAATCCACGTTAAACAGTGAAGAAATATCTCCGGCAAGCATTGTCATAGACTTTGAAATTGCCGTGGTGACTTCTCCGGTCTGCCCTAAAGAGTTGGTGATAGATGCAAGTTGTGAAGCGTACTGCGTAATCTCCTGTAAATTCAACCCCAGGTTCTTCATTCCACTTTCAGAAATCAGTCCACCATCTACATCTACTTTCAGACCGGAAATTTTACCCAGCAATTCATTTACACGGTTCCCAAAACTCTGCGCATAATCTTCTGCGTTGTCGTAACCGTATTTTTCAAAGTCCTTGCCCCATTCCTTGCCGACTTTATTGAATGCTACCGTGTAGTAGTTGAATGCTTCAATATAGTCCGTAGTTCCCTCTATGGAACTCCAAAGAGATTTTATTCCACGGATAACAAGGAAATATGTTGCGTAGAATCTTCCGAAAGCCGCTGCAAGACTGAATGTACTCTTCGTGGCTCTTTTTGCGCTTGCCGTATAAGTGTTCAGATTTCGTCCTAAAGAGTTTGCCGCTCTCCCGGATGCCGCACCAGTAGATGCCAGTCCTGCCAGTGCATTCGTCATGCGGATAATGTTCTCACTGACATTCGGAGCGGTTGACAGAGTAGTGAACAACTGCTTCAAATTCTTCGCAAGTAAAGGAATGTTCGTAATCGCTCTGCCGGATGCCACACCACCAAGTTTTGAAATAGACGATGCAATGCTTGCAATATCCCCTATTCCATCTACTTTTGTTCCTGCCATGTCAGCAGAAAAAGTCTTTAACGCAGATGAAATTCTGCTTAATCCACTTGTATCTATTTTCCCCATTCTGTTAATGGAATTTGTCAGTGTGGAGATATTCTTAATGCCGCTCGTATTCATGGAATTTGCGGCATTTGCGATACTCTGTATGCTATTGGAAATGCTTGTCAGTTTGGACGTATCAATAGACAAGCTTTTCTGAAAATTTGTAAGGCTGTTTGCTAACTTATTTAGTGCGTTACTTGCGTTATTCGCATCCGCTTTTATTTTAATCTGCAAAGAATCAATATCTGCCATACCGCACCGCCTTTACACATAAAAAGAACGGTAAGCTGTGACACCTACCGTTCCTAAAATTATTTCTTAAGATATTCTCTCGTAACCGCACCGCACTTGTAATCAACCTTGATTCCGACTTTCTTTTGGAATACTCCGATTGCCGTTGCTGTGTCTTTACCTAAAATTCCGTCAATGTTGCTCTTTCCCTTTGCATTCACCGCAGATAAGCAACCATGATGAATGAGTGCAAATTGCAACCACCGCACATCATCACCTCTCATGCAAGGAACTGTTTTCTTTAACAGTCTTGTAGGTTCTGTGTAATGGTTGCTGTACGCTTCCGTAGTGCCCTGTACAGCTTCTAATTCCTTGTACCATACATTCATGTCCACATTTCCTGCAATGCCGCCTACACGCCCTTTAGAAGTATACTGCCAGCCTACCATGTTAGGTACTTGCGGTTGATACTTTACATCACACTTGCCGTTGTTCTTTCCGTACCGTGCAATCCACATAGGATAGTTTACACCACCATAAGGCTTAATGTATGTCTTGTAAAAACTTTCACCAGTGTATACGCCAAATGGCAATCCTGCGTCTGTGATAACCTTGCCGTAAGCATTGATAATGGAAATAATATTTTTGCCAAGACCTTTCATAACGGCATCTTCAACATCAAGATATACTGTCACTTTTCTGCCATTAAGAATAGTAAGCACTCTTCTTGCATCAGATCGTGATTTTGCAACCGTTGTAATATATCCGTATTCATATACTCCGTGCACATGGACATTGTTCTCTTGGCAACCTTTCCAGTTCTCTTCAAACTTCTTGTCCGGGTTCAAATCCTTGCGGATGATTTTCAAAATAGCAAAATCAATACCGTTCTGTTTTACCGCCCACCAGTTAATCGTCCCCTGATATGAGGACACATCAATTCCGATTAAACTCATGTTTGTTTCTCCTTAATCCGGACTTTCCGGTAATCCTTGTTCTCTTAATGCTTTAATTCTTTGTTTCATTTCCCATATTGCAATTTCTTCATTAGATTCCTTATAAGCCGGTTCTTTTTTTCTTTCTTTCATGATCGGATTTTTGATATACTCTGACTTTGCATTTTTACTAAAGCAATTGTCTATTGCTACACCAAATGCAGATATACCATAATTTCCAAACCAAGACCACATCTCTGTGTCTCTCTGCTTCATTTCTAACTTGTATGCTTCTGCATAAGGTTCTAAATCCGCAGGGCAGGAAGAATCTATATCTTTCACTGCAAATCCGTACCCTTTTGTGTATAAAAGCCACATAGGTCGTACTTCTTTACAGTATATTTCCCATGTTAGTTCTCTGACTTCTTCTCCGCTTTCTTGGGGTTCTTCTCCTGCTCCTGTTTCAGGAGCTTCGCTAAAAAACCATTTTCAAGCAACTCTCCTTGCACATCAGCAAACAACTTCTGAATATCAGATTCATCAGAATCAAAATAATCATCAAGCATGGAGTAAACCTCGCTTAACTTCGATTCTTTCTGCTCTTTGTTGTAAGGATCGAAACCATATTCATCAGAATGGAATTTCTGCAAACCGACAAGAATCAGTTCCGGCAGTAACATGAGAATGTTATTTACGGATTCGATTCCATCTTCTTGTTTTTCGAGGTTTGCCAGTTTCTTAATGATGTTGTTCTTTACGGTTGCTTCGTAACCGAATTTAATGTTAAGTTCCTTTTCTCCAAATTTTACAGTCAACATAATTTATCCTTTCCCCAACCTTTTGTTGGAAAGGAGCCGCCCGAAGACGGCTCTTTTTTGCTAAATCAATGGTTCATCTACCGTTTCATCAAAGTCAGCCACGGCAGTGTTATTTGTTTCTGACTGACTTTCTATTTTTTTGTCAGTGTAATTGCTGTGGGATAACCGTTTTCATCCTCTGTTACTGCAACAGTGTAATTATCTTCAATCCACTTCGGTACAGTAGCCTGTGCAATCGTAGCAGTTCCGGTCAGATGATCGTCTGTTGCTTCGTCCGGTGCAAAACTTTCCTGACCAATAAATGCGCAAATTCCCTCCGAGCCTTTTCCGTCGGTTCCGTAAAGGATGATAAAGTCCAGCTTCTTGCCCTCGTTTGTCACCATTTCATCCTTGTACTTTTTCTCAAATGCCCCTTGCACTTCCATACTGTTAGCTGCTCTACGACCCATTTCCTGTGTTTCGACCAAATCTTCCAGTGTAGAAGTATCCACCATGTTCTGACTTCCGAACGGAGAAGGAATACTTTTTGCTCTCATGAGCAGTTTGTAAGTTCCTGCCCAGTACTCACCAGTAGCAGCACTAGCATTAGGCTCTTTATAAGCAATTCTCGATTTTAAACCAGTAGCCATATTTACCTCCAAATTTGCATAAAAAATAGAGCCAGTAGGCTCTGTCAATAGTTACAATATATCATCAGCATCTACGTTTCTTCTGAACCGTGCTGTGCTTCTGAATGTGTTCTGCGAAGTATTGCTAAACTCCGGCATGGAAGTTATCTGAAATCGCAAACGTTTGAAAAGTCCTGCAACCGTAGCCATGATAGCTTCAGCTTCTTCCTGACTCTTGTTTGTTATCACATCCACCTGGTACGATGCTGTGATTCCATTGATAGACCGTCCTTCAAGGTCTTGTCCTGTCTCTGTAAACGGCATAGCATGAAAGTAAACTGTTGGGAATGTTGGTTCTGACAAATCCTTGCTTTTGTCAGTTACATACGCTTTAGGATGGCTCTGCGGTATTTTCATTTTCAAGTATGATGCAATCTTGACTTTAAAGTCTGATACCCATTGATATTCATTAACCGCCATTTCCAAACACCACCTTTGCTGTCTGTAATACAATTTCACGAATTTCTATTGCAGTCAGGTACATAAATGGTCTTGAAGGCATTCCTTCGGTGAAGTACCACTTGCCATCATCAGCCGGATAAAACCAACCGTATCTACCGTCTGCAAGTTGCCGTATGGTTTTTCCGCTTGCATATTGCCATGTGGCACCTTCGGGTAACTTTCCTTTGTACGGTGATTTCTGTCCGACAATTCCAGTCCCAAACTCAACAAATGCCGCATGGTCTGTTCCGGCAACAACCGCCCAGATTCCACCGCCTTTTACCGAACCAACATATTCAGAGTGGATACTCTGTATCAGTTCGCTAGTAAAGATAGCGTCAAGGTCTGCAATCTGTACTCTAGCAATCTCTACACCGTTTTCTGCCAAAGTTTCAGCTAGTAGCCTACATTTATAGGTCAAGCTGTTTTCGTAGTCTCTAAAAGCCTTAATAGCGTTCTGTATGGACTTGTCACTGAATAGATTTAGTTCAATTGTTTTCCCCATATCACTTTACCGTCTTTTGAAGCAAAAACAGGTCAACTGTAAGTCCTTCATCAGCTACACCTTTTACAACATAGTCCGCTGTCTTATCATCAACCAGTCCATCACTATCTCGCCCCACATCAGATTTCTTCCAAACAATGTCTCCTGCTTTAATCGGCAAATATCCCTTATCGGTAACAATTTGACAATAGGAACTGGAATCATCAATACCAAATTCCTTTACCAGTACTTCTGACAACTTGTTGCTGATATTGGCAGAAAAAGGAACAGGGTCAGAAAATCCGATAGCTTCTCTCAAAACTACCGGAATCTTTTCACTGTCAACCTCAATGTACTTGATGTTTCCATTTTCGTCACGGTCGTAGATTGTGACTTTCTCACCCTGTTTGGAATACTTCATTTTTTGCTTATTTGCTTCAAGCATCTTTCTTCACCTGTTTGTAAATCTGATTTACCCCGGTGCTTGCCAAACCGGAAACAATGCCGACCGCAATAGCATTCAGAACATCATTTGCCGGAAAGTCGGGAATCACATACATTCCTACCACTCCGAGAATGCCACCGACAATGCCGACAACAACCGGAATGTAATTATCCTTAATAACCGGAATAAGCTTTGCTCCAATACCAGCAAGATAGCAGATAACAACGATTGCAACGCAAGTTCCTACTTGTGAAAAATCCATTATTCTTTACCTCCATTCTTCAATCTGATTTCTTTGATTTCCTCGTACATTTTGGTAGCCATTCCATTTCCACCTAACGCATGATACGCATTGTACATCTCCACAAAATTCTCATACGCATAACTGGGAATTTCTCCCAACTTCATGTACTTATCGTGATACTCAATAAGTTGAACACGCAAAAGAAGCATTGTTCCCTTACTGTTTGCATCTCTGTCCTTCTTTTGTTGTTTAAGGAGCCAGACAATATATCCTAATAAAATAGGCAATACAATAGTGTATGTCTGTAATAAAAAATCTTTCATTTCATATCTCCTGTTACTTATTGTTGGCACACCGCCCACCACCCTTAAAGTGTGCCGCCTGCAACCATATTGCCGACATCAGCAAAATGGTCACGCACAATCTTCTTTTACAGCACTTTGGCAAATGGGAATACACCTACAAACAGACTGTCACGGTCTCTCCATGTTCTCGACACACCGTTTTCAGAGTAATTTGACATGAAATTTTCTCCAGCCTGTGAATGGTCATACACAACCACGTTCACAATCACGCTCTCAAACCGATTCAAGTCCTCTGCAATCTTTTGTTCCGTGTAGCTGTCCGGGTACATTCTCTTTGCCACAATGTCAGCTTTCGCTTGACTGATAAGTTGCTCAATCAGAGGGTTATCTTCAAGTTCATCAAACACGACCTCGGAGCTTTCAGAATCAATATGAAATTGTTTCAGACGGATTTTTACTTGCTCCAAAGTCGTATATTCTGCCATGTGCTACCTCTTATTCATCCTTTGCTACTACTGCCTTGCTGCCAGCCTTAACTGCCTTGTAAGATCCATCGCATTCTACTACGGTGATAATCTTTCCAGTTTCTGCGGTAATCTCTTCGCTACCGTCCCATGCAGCCCATGTCTGTACAGATTTTCCATAAGTTACAGTTTGAGCGGATTCTCCAATCTTGTACTTATAAGAGTTACCTGCGCCTTTGCTAGGGCTTACAGTAATCTTTGTTTTACCATTATCTGTGGCGCTTGCAATACTGGTAACAGTCAGTGTACCAAGAGTGTTATCTCCTGTAATTGTGGACACTACAATGCCGTCAATTCTTTCTGCGAAAAGAACAATGCCAGAAATAACAGTGTCCTTACAGGTCATGTTGTCATAATCCGGCGTTTCATGGATTCCAATATATCCGGTTGCATCAGAAGTAAAAGTGAACGCTTCATCCAGATCCGCACCGTTTACAGGAATGTAGTACAAAACAATATTATCTTTTGCGGTTGCATAGATGCTTCCCTTTGGTACAGAACTGTTAAAGATAACAGTGCCAAGTCCAAGGAAGTTCTCTACATAGGTCATGCCAAAAGCATTTTGTAAAGAGATTTGTGCGGTTGCCAGATAATCTGCCACATCCAGCGGATTCATGAAGTATACTGCTTGAATTTCATCATCTTCAAACAGCACCTGTAACTGTCCCCATGCCTGTGCAAGTGCAGCTTGGAAAGTCTTTCCAGAAGCAGAGCCTGTGCCAGTAGAAAGAAAATCAAAGAAGTTCTTACGGATTCCCTTCTGCACATCTTTCAGCATTTCGTCGCCAGTCATTACAACCGCTTGATCGTACCCCTTTTCGATGATGGCTTCTGCGGAAGTGGCTTTTCTCCACTTCTTCAAAGTAATCTCTTCATAGTTGACGGGTACAGTTTTGTATTTAGAAAGAGGAATGGTATCTCCTTCTGCAACCAGTCCATCTTGAAGAGTTCCTACTGCCTTGTAGGACTTCAACATGGTTCCTGCTGCCTTAGGGATTTTTCTGGTTACTCCAAGGGCTTCTACCAACTTTTTAATGGAATACCCAAAAAGGTTTACGAATTCAATTTCTCTTGCTCTTGCAAGGTCATCTTTCTTAATCAGATTGTTTTCTGCTGCCATAGTTTATACCTCCTAAAATAAATCTTGATTCATTGCAATAGCACGTCTGCGCTCATTTCTGTCCGGAATTGCCATAATCTGATCTTTGGTCATACCAGAGTATTCGCCGCCACCGATATTCACTCTTGGTCTTGTGCGCATCCATTCAGCCTGTGCTTCTGCTACTGCCGCTTTTTTTTCGTTTTCAATAATAGTTGCAATGGCGGTATGGTCAGATTCCGAAACCGCATCAATCAACTTTTCAACAGATTTTTCAGAAACTCCCTTGTAGGCAGCTACTGCCTTAATGTGGTTAAGTTCCTTTCGCATGGACTCTCTTTCTTCGTCCGCAATTCTTTGTGCTTCTGCTTTTGCTTCTGCTTCCTGCTCTTCCGCAGTCTGCTTCGATCGAAGTTGTTTCTTGTACTCTGCTGCTTCCGAACTAGCTTTATCAGATCTGTTTTTATACTTCTCTTTTTCAGCTCTTTCTGTAGCAAGTTGCGCCATGAGTTCTTCAACAGTAGGCTGTTTGCTTTCAATCTGTTGTCCACTAACTTCTGTTGTTTGTGTTTCTGTTGTCTGTGTGGTTACATCTGCCATGATTTTTACCTCATTCTTTCTTAATCTTGCTCTTTATACTTTTTCTCTAAGTTCTTGCGATTAACGTCTTCTCTGACGTAAGGCATATAAAAAGCCACTGGGAAAACCCAATGGCTTGATATCATGATATTTATTTGTCTGTACGGCTCTTATCAATTAAAGGGCTGTTAGAAATTTGGTCTGACAAGTCTTGCATTGTCCTTCCAGAATTTGGTTCTTTCTCTCCATCTCCACCTTCTCCAGCATTTTGACTATTTTTTTTATAAATAGTTTCTTGGTATTTGCGAACTCCTTCCCCACTTCTGCTGCATACCTTGCTTGGATCATCGAAAAACGGGATGGAATCAGTAGTATCTTCAAGACTAAATCCATGACTGAGCATAGTAGCCATTGCATTCACCTTTGTTGACATTTCGTATGTCTTTTGTCGCTTGATGTTTGGCTCTAAATCAGCTATTGTAAGTTTTCTCATTGGATCATCTTGCGGAACATAGGAAGATGCATTGATAGCTGCTAACACAACCTCAACCTCTTCCATTTTGCACGAATCAATAATCATTTGCTGTTTTGATGCCGCTGCTTCTGCATGGCTCCACCCTGTAGCATCACTCATTGCGACACCAGTACTGCCACCAGAATTATCATTTCTTTGCGGTACATTGCACTTTTGCAAGATTGTTTGTCTCCGTACCTGTATATTGTTAAGCATTCCTTCGTAGTCATAATTAACAGCAAGTGCTTCTACAATAGGTGTTTTTCCATCGGATGCCGTATATGTTTGCATCCATTCACCAGACTTTGGCTTTCTTACGCTTTCTGTAACTGTACCATCTTCGTTTTTTTCCTCAACAGTAGGAAAATCAACATCATTTGTGTGCCATATAGCTTGTGTATTTTGGTCAACATCATTGGAGAAATCCGAAATCATAAGATTCAAATTATCCATTTCGGAAATTTGCCGCTCCCACACTCCCATACGATCATAAGACCGGAAATACTCAACAATAGGGACAACTCCTAAAGGATTTTTTTCTCCGCTTCTTTCTTCGTGTTTCCATTTATTAGCATCATCTTCAACAGCATCGCCATTGATGATTTTGTTCATATCCCTAATTTCGTATCTGCTGTCTTTACTGTAACAAGTGTAGTATGTACTTCCGCTGTTTTTATCATGCCGGAATGTTACTCCAAGCATTGTTCTTCGATCTGCGTAATAGCTTGACTTGATAACAAATGAAGTCATTGGATTAAGTACATCATATGTAAAATATGCTTTCCCTGGTTTCCATTCTGTATTTACGTCGATTAAAACATTGCAAATAGCACCTATTAACATAGGTCTTGCAATTTCTTGTGTTTTTGTTTTGATTTTTACAAGATTGTATTGCTTATTAAGGTTTTTTACTCCCTCTGCAATCTCTTTATCTTCTGCATCTCCAGTCTGAACCAACGTAATAGGATTCCCGAAGCCGAATGAACTCCAAAATTCCGTTATCTCATTTGCCACATTATCTACGCAATGGCAATCAATTTCTGTTCTTACTTTCTTTTTTCTTTTAAGTGGTTGATTTCCTTCATCATACTCCATGAGATATTTAATCCTTGCTGCATTTACCCTATGGTCTGTCATGGCATTTCTCAAAACATCAATGACATTTTTGTATGTAATTTCTTCTACATCCGTATAAAGTACAATTCTTCCAGTTTGCATTTTTATCACCTACATAAATGTCATTCCACTACTCTGATCTCTTTTTTGGAGTTTCTTAATCTCACGTTCTCCGGTCTCTGTATGGTAAACAACCATCTTATTGCAATTCCGGCACTTATATGTCTTGTCAATGTGTGATTTTGCACTACATTCACCGACCAACCGTCCGCATCCAGGACAGTACACTCTAATTTTTTGGTTAAAAATCATAAATACCTCTTTTCTGCGCACAAAAATACCGCCCTTGCTGATAAGAGCGGTACTTCTGGAGTCTTCACATGATCTGAGGAGGAAATGAAAAATATCTTGGAATCTTTCTGCATCTTAATAGTATCACGGAAAAATCGGACATATCGGACAAGTTTATATGGAACTATACTATTTTGTATGTTTTTTCAAAAATATCAGGCTTGCAAGGGTAAAATTCTCCATTTACTCCTTTTATTATAAAATCATTTATAGATACGTTCATATATCCCTCTAAAGTTTTTATTTTCATGATTACATGAGGTGAAGATTTTCCTGCTCTCCAAGCATCATCGATAATTTCATATATAAGCGATTTCCCAACGAATTCTTTTATTTCATCTAAGTTAATGCCATTCCATCTAATAGCTTCAACAATAATAGGTATCTTTCTATATTTTGCCATTTTTATACCTCCGTATTATTTTAATTTGCCATATAGCGGTCAAATGCTTTTCTTACGCTATCCTCTGTGTTTCCACCACCGATTCTATCAGCAACCTTGTTCCATGATAATTTTTCAATAAAACGTAAGTTGATGATCCGTCTTATACGGCTGTCATGAACGCTTGCAATAAATTCTTCGACTTCATTATTTTTTTGCAGTAAATCGTCCTCTAAAAGCTGTAAAGTAGCTTTTCTGGAATAAAGCAGTGTCCGTTTCCTGCTGTACTCTGGATAAGGGAATCCTTCAATACGAAAATGTTCAGTGCCGCCGCATCCACCTGATACGCTGTCAACAACATTCCCATCCGATTCAATTTTTCTGATATCCGATTCAAGTTTTTTAATCTTCTGCTGTACTTCTTTGATTTCTTCCTGTAAATCTATGTATTGAGATAAAACCTCTTTGGTCACCATTCGATTTACCTCCTATATAGGGCTTGGCAAAATTACTGTTGGCTTTATGTATCCGCTACGCATCTCATTTTCAAACAATGCAATGCTATCCGGTGCATCATCGTGTTTTACTTTTCCGCTACGTGTCATAGTGGTTAATTCCTTCATGAATTTGTAGTACTGGCTCTGCCTGTCCATTTTCTTGAAATCACGAAAATAATAATCACGAATTACATTATCCCTTGCATTTTCCATTCTCGTAATTTTGTTGGAACAGTTAAACTTAAACCTTGCGCTACATCTTCCTCCCTGCGACTTTACAATGTCCATAACATCACGACCAAAATATTCCCCGGCACTGTTGCTCTCAAAAGTGACTGTTTTAACATTGTGCTTAATAAGCATATTTGCGCATTCAGGCTTTGTGAACTGTGTTCCTGCATTATCAAATACTACATCAACGATATATACCTCGTTACCGTACACATATCCGACTGGCATAGCGCAGCTATCTTCTCCCTTGTCAGCACTATCACAAGCCGCCATGATTGCATCCGGCTCTCTGTCAACTGGAAGTTCCTCAAAATAATTTAACTCACTTTCAGAGAACATTCTTCCCTTTGCTTCGTATGGCTCTTGTTGGAACTCTGCCGCCCAGGTTTCTTCGGAAACAAGTTTTCTTTCTTTCCGGTAATAGTCCGTAGTGAATATTTTTCTAAGACCTCGCTTGTCCTTTCGGTAAATTTCCCAGTTACTTTCATCCGTGACCGGATCAAGTGCCGGAATTGCAACTTCTCTCCATTTCCATCCCAGTTCATCAGCCTTGGTCTGTAACGCTGTAATAGGGTCATACAAGCTGTATTTTGTTCCTTGGATAATAATTGGCGTACCCTCTAATCTACGTCCTAAAACGTCATCTGTGACCTTCTCACATAGGAACTCTAGCCTGTCTCTGTTTCTTGCTTCCTCATGGTTCTTTACGCAGTCATCAATATAGACAAGCACATTTGCTTCCGTACAACCTACAATTGCACCGTCAATAGGTCGGCAAGTAAATGTTGGAAAAATATTCTTGCTTTTAAGGTCTATGGACAAATTCTCTGCACTCTTGTATCCATCTTTGCTTATTTTTGTAGCTTCCGGAAAAACACTTAAAAACCGCTGATAAGTACTTTCAGTCTCAAATCCTTGTAAAAGACCACCGTAAAACCTCTTTACCAGTCCTTCACCTTTTCCAACACCGAAAATACTTCCGTCTGGATCTCTTCCACCCATCATTTGTGCCAGTTTCAATCCTCCAGTTGTCTTTCCTGTACGTTTTGGCTGGGAAACTGATAGAAAATCCAGTTTCCCATCGTAAATTTCTTGATATGCTCCTACTACTTGTTTTAAAACGTTTCTTCTTGGAAAATAAAATCTCTTCCACGGATCCTTTTCATCAATTTCAATGTAATAAAAAAAGCTGTCAACTAGATACGCTGATTCATACATTAAAACATTGTAAAATTGATCTAAAATTTTATATGATGTATCATTATCCCCTGCGTATACTTCCAAATCAGCAACTCTTCCGCCTGTCTTTTCTCTGACATATTTTGCAATAAGTGACTTTGTTTTTGCTGATTGCTGCAATCCGTACTTAACATCATTTTCTGACCGAAATGCAACCGATAATGCCTGTATATACGCATCAATGACCTGTTCATCAATTCCCTTGCGCTGTATGTACTTGTCGTAACTGTTTACTGCCGTGATAAGGCTCTGACTTGCCAAAAGAAAAGCACCTCCGCTTGTGGCAGAAGTGCCTTATAGGATTCTGCCTATAATTTTTCTAGGTTAGCAACTAACTCCGTTTGTTAGCCGGTGATTTTGTTTATTCTAATTCGTCTGCATGTCTTGTCATTTCAATCTGTGTTCCATTTTCATCTCTTGTACAGACAGTTACATATTTGTTAAGTCCACTTATCATATCCCCAAGCCTTATTTCAGTCTTATCATCATTAAAGTTATAACACTTACGCATTTCTTCAATGCAATTATTCATTTCCGTTATTTTCATTCTTCATAAACCTCACAAAATCTTTCCGGCACTTAGGGCATAAGTCAATTTCTGCTTCTTCTGTGTACAAAATAATTCCAAAATTGTCAAGCAAACTATCAATATGATAACCTTTTTGTATTTTTGACTTAATTTTCGCTTTCCCTTTTCTGATAAGTGTATTCTTTATTTCTACTCCACACCTATCGCAAGTGTGCCATTCTTTGATATGTTTCATTAGTTACCCCTCTTTGTATGGATTGAAGAAGTCCTCATCTTTTCCAATTCCAAGATGCTTTTTCAATGCAAAATTTGTTATCCTTTCCCGATTAAACGAATTACTGACAATATAATTTGCAAGTTCTCCATCTTTCCATCCGTCCGTACTTGTCATATAATCATAAATCTGCTTATATTCTCCGGTCAGCTTGTCAAATTCAAACCAGCCTAAGTCAAGCGTCACTCCATAATTATAAAATCCCTTGTCATACCACTTTCTGACATAATACATTAACTGCTTGTACGAAAATCCAAGCCTTTCAAAAATATTACCAATAGTTCTTATGCTCAATTCCCGATCACTAGAATGTAATTTTCTTTTCTGCTCATTCACGCAAGCTCTGAAAAATATTTCTTCTAATGGCTTCATTCCTCCACCAACCTTTCAAACCAAACCTAACATATACAGAATTTTATGTTCAGATATTTCCTCTGCACCCTCTCTTGTGTGTATAAGAATTTCTTTAACTTTTTCATTTTCCATATCGCTGTATTTTTCTTTGTCATAAGCTTCTGAAAAACAATAATATTTGCAATATCCATATCCTGTCCCAAGTCTATTGCCGTAAATACTTTTCCCGACAATATCGTAATAATTTGGTACTCTTAAAATATCGTGTTTTTCATCTAAGGTGCATTCCTTTTGTTCTGCTTCCAATTTTGATTGAAGATATTTCAGAAAACTTCGTATATCCTGTTCTGATTTAGAAATATATAAAATAGTTTTTTCGTTCATTCCTCCACCAACTTTCTGCCACACATCGGACAAAATGTAATATCAAAGTATCCAGCAGCTCTATTCCTTTTATAAATTACAATTCCGGGAATTTCATCATCTCTATTTCTCATGATTCCTGCACTTGTTAAATCTGTTTCGTGTCCACATTTTTTTACTTCAAATTCTTTTCCAAAAATTATATGTTTGTTGTTTTTATACATACAAAATTCACACATGTTCACACCTCGTATCCTGCTTTACGGCACTGCTCCTTTATTGGTTCCGGCAACTCAATACCATTTTCTTTTACGTATCGAATCATTTCCTCTAATTTATCATTGCTGATTTTTTCTATAATTTCAAAATCTTTCAGTCCTGATTCTCGCAATTTTAATATATCGTTCCATTTTGAACCATTTATCTTACAACAGTAGTCACGATTATATAAAACGTGACTATGTTTATCAAACATATTTGTACAGTCAAAAGCAGTACCAGATAAGCTTGAACAAAAATGGGTGTTTTGGCAGATATCACATTCCGTATCTTTTTCAACGTACTTCCTCGGTTTATATTTCTTAAAATCTTTACATTCAAAATCTAAATCCGTATCATTACCTTTTGTACACTCATAAATGGGATATTCGTCCCCTGTTTCTTCATCAAAAGAATAATCGACAGAACAGTATTTGCAAGCAGAGCAGTCTCTAAACATCCTCATATCCTCCGTAACCCATGCAGACGGAATCGAACCGCCGACACACAACCTATGCGGTTGCTGTTCTACCACTGAAACTATACATGGGAATCGCACCGTAAAACCTTTTATGGCTTGCGCTTGCCATAACCAAATGCGCACCGCCTACTTGTCACTGACTATCCACAATCTCACAGTCTTGTTTGTTCTCTACTTCATAGGCTTGGTTTTCGCTAAACGTATGTGGCTTACGTTTTAGCTAGGGAATAGTTGCCGTGGGAGTTGAACCCACCCGACCCAAACAAGGTACGACTGCTTTTGAATCTGCAAATTCTACTCGCAGAAGTGTTTTTCGTTAACCGATAATGAGCAACTACTATCCATACATCTCCCATCGACCTGAACTATTGCAGTAGTGCCAGACTAAGTGGAGATAAAGATAAACGCCGTACACAGGATTTGAACCTGCAAGCCTTTTACAGCCAACGGTTTTCAAGACCGCTCCCTCACCACCCGGACATACGGCAAATATAGCAGTGTAGTGGAACTGCTATATCCGAAATTGCATTTGCCACTACTTTGTACAATTTCATGCGGACTTTCTACCGCTTACGGCAAGGTTCACCCCTGTCGTAAGTTAGCGCAGATACAAGGACTCGAACCTTGACAGCATTTCTGCTGGATAGCTTAGCAAGCTACTGTGATACCATTACACCATATCTGCAGTCGGGAGGTTTTTTACTTGGTTATCTCCCACCCAAGGATTTTTTAGTCAGCCGTAAACGGCTCCATCCAGTTCCCCGTGATAAGTTTAACCGGTATATTGATTATCACTTGCATTTCTGTAATAAACGCACTAAGGAGTGTACTGGCAACATCACCGAATTGTGACGAAGGGACTCGAACCCATACCCCACAGCTTAGAAGACTGTTGCTCTCTCCATTTGCGCTACGTCACAATGATCGGTACGAGATTCGAACTCGCGTTACCACCGTGAAAGGGTGGTGTCTTACCACTTGACTAACCGATCATGTGCGTTTCCATAAGCTGTATGCCTACATTTAAGGCGCTGACGCAGCGCAACACTTATGGCTATTTTTATTTTCGCAGGGCATCCGCCAGTTACCTGCTAGTCGGGAGCGACCCAACATCGTGGGGAAAGAAGGAGTCGAACCTTCGGTGTTTCTAATGTCACGGTTTTACAGACCGCTGCAATCGCCACTATGCATATTTCCCCAAAACCTGTGCCGTATAACCACAGCCTAACTTCTGGCACACCTATCTGCTACCTACCGATTATTGCAATCACGGTATCGTCTTATAGACGCAGATAAAGTTTTCACCGCTATATGGTTGCAAAGCTTCAAGCGGTTACGTGGAAAACCCTCACGAGCCTTGCGACGGCTCTTAACAGCATTCCGCTATGAGGTGAAAGGAGTGTCTCCAATGGAAAAGTATGGAAGACAATTCGCAGATGGCAAAGACCGAAAGAAGAAAACATCTGCGAAACAGGACTACCAGGATTCGGACCTGGGATGCAGCAGTCAAAGTGCTGTGCCTTACCGCTTGGCGATAGCCCTAAACTCCGGGAGAGAGACCATCTGCTCCCGGATTATTTTCGTGAAACACCCTATATTGCTTAATTGTCACGCCTGCGCACGGTACTCTGTAAAACTTTGTGTTGTCGAACGCATTATTTCATTTTTCATTTCCCACACACAGGCTGCATACACTCTTGATGCCTTGATTTCTCGGACACATATCCAATGCCAACACAACACCGGATATTCGGCAATAACAATGGCTTTATGAATTTAACCCATTCAACAATGTGATATGGGATAATTCGCATAATCTCCGGCAACCACATATTATACCCACATAAAAGTTATTCCAAATGCAAGGAACATTGCAAGTGCGAAGAAAATTACTCCGTCTGATGCCGTTTTCTGTTTTGGAGCATACCATAAAGCAGATATTGCTAAAACTGTCAATACCAACGTTGTCATTATTTTTAAAATCATTAATCCAATCATTTCTTTTCTCCTTTATCAATAAGATTCTGTAATTTCAGTATTTTCTTTTCCCAAATAAACCAAACCGTAATCGCATTGATAATAAAACAGATAAAATAAATGAACCTGGTTTTTATATCATTACACTGCCAAAACATATCCGCCATCGTCATTGCAATAGAAAAAGCAAAAATGGAACACAACATTCTGAATAATCCATCAATAAACGGAATAAAAATTTTCATTTTTTCTTCGTCCTTCCTTCAATTTCATCTATCATTGCCATTACCAGTGCTTTAGCAAACTGGCTATTGTTGTGCATTTTAATCAGCAGATTGCCTTGCCGAATAAGATACGACCAGTCATCATCCGTTTTCGGATTAGCGCACTCTTTATGAATTTTCCAAACTTCTGTGTAGATCTCTTTAATCTCCGGCGGCAATTCGCATTTCTCCTTAACTGGCAAATCTTCTTTAGGCTCTTTATCAAGTCTGCTCTTTTGATGCTTCATCTGGCAGCTAACCATTTCCGCAACGTTCTCACGGTTTCTCTTGATTCCGTGGCCTTGAAGAAATAATTCGCATTGCAGAACTTCACCGCACTTTGAGCATTCGTCTTTAATCTCTTTTCCGTAGATCTGCATAATTTATTCACTCACATATGACCTAAATCCGGCATTTTATCTGTTTTCGATTTAACTGAAAATGATCCAGTCTTTAACGGTGGAATTGCTGCAACTTTACTTAAATCCTCTTTCTTAGAAATTTTTTCACCGTTGTCTGTTTCAGATTCATGTTTGCAAAGTGGTATAGCAATTTCAATATTTGGCGGTATTTTCCATTTTTTTTGAATATTCTCAACGCTTCTTTCCAAGTTTTCAAAAGATTTCTTTAGCTTTTCTTTGTCTGATTCAACCAGTTCCAAATACTTGTCCAGGTACCACTTAGCTTTCCTCACATCCTCTACACCATTTTTATTCTCATGCCGGTAAAGATATTTAAAAGCATTGCAGATACAGAAGTTTTTCACAGCTTCAATCCCCTGTGTCTCAATCATCACATCTATACACTCATATTTTCCAGTCTCATAATGGCTAGGATGATTTACATTGTCTGGCATTTCTGCATTCTTCTCATATTTATCACAACCATGACTGTATTTTACAAAAGCTGTCACGTATTTACTATCTCCGTTAACGCATACATAACCTGCCGATGTATTATATATTCCGTATTTGCAAGTGCCACAACATCCTTTACACTGATTTTCCATTGCGTATCTCCTTAAAGGGTCTTTTTATTTTTGAGGGAATTTGAGGGACTAAGTAGGGGCTGTTCGCTGATCCTGTCAGACCCCCTCCCCCGGTCTATTTCAACTATGCGTTAAACACGTCTTTATGGAATAGTTTATTGACACATTCTTAACTATCTCATATTTCCGCACGTTTCCAAAGTTGTTGCTACTCATTTGCATCTACGTTGCTATCGTCATACGCTCCGGAATCAGTCAACATTGATGTATTTTGTCCATTTGTACCGCCTAACTGTGGCAGATCCGAAGCAGTTAACGCTTGCTTGTGGTTCTGCTGCTCTCTCGATACTCCCGGAAGGTTCCATCCGTAGTGACGATTTAGTATTGCCAGGATCCCCACAGGGTTGCGCTTTGCTGTGGCTAACTTTGCGCTTAAAGACTCTTCGCGGAAATCCGATATCTTTTTGCCGATGTCAGAACTTAATGGACTTGATTTAGTCCCCTCATCTCTCCAAGTAGCTATTGTATATCTGTCTATCCCTGTTAATAAGCTAAATCCTATTGCAGATACTTCTTTATCATACATCATACACATATATATATAATAATCGCATATGTGATTAACCAAATCATAGTTATAAGCATTATAATTACTATAACCACCTATAAACCCGTCTATGTTATGCATCTCTTTAGACTTAAGACAGTCAGGCTCATTAAATGCATGGCGTTTGATATACATAAGAGCAGCATTCCATACGCTCTGAGACTCTTGTCTAATATCCTCAATTTTCTGATCCTTGCAGAACTGGGAAAGGTATAATTCCATGTCATTCTCATATACCTGGGATGTTTCTGTATTTTCGACTTTTTCCATGCTCTGCACCTCCTAAAAATCTGCAATAAAAAAATCACTAAGCACCACTTAATAAACCCATGTTTTTTTAATCTCCTCCACAGATCAGGCAAAACATAAATTTATAAAAGTGACAAGCTAGTGACTTCTTGTCGTTTCCGGTCTGTCGGCTCCGGTGGTCTTGGTTACAATCTGGGCGGCTGCAAATCAAGAGGGGGTTTGATCTGTACCGCTGTCACTCGCACCGTATTAGCGTCGGCTCCCTAACTGCTTTTATCATACCATAAGTGTTATTTATAAATCCACAACAACCTTTTACGCATTTGACAATTTGTTGCTGTTGTATGTTTGCCGGTGATCCTGAGCAAATAAAAATCATGCAATTAAAAAATATCATACGGTTAAATTTGACAAATGGGATTTTTAAACAGACAGACAGGTAATTTTGGCAGATGGGTACATGGTGGCAGTCGGTTGGCTCTAGTATTTATATATACTTAGTATATCATTGTCTTTCTGCACTTATTTATTTTTATTTTATCTAACCTTTATTTTATCTAATCTCCTTTTATTTAATCTGCGTCTACAATTTGTCTACAATTTGTCTACAAAATTTAGCACGTTAAAACAACGCAGTGAAAATAGATCAAGAAAAGCAGGCTGTTACACCTGCTTAATTCCTGTTTATGCTGTTACTCTTTCTGTTCTTCTTATCCGTTCCGCTCTCGCTGTAATCCGGTCAATTAATGCCCTGTCATCGTATGCGGTTTTGCTGGCCAATAACTCTGCATCTGTCATACTGTCCAGTGCTTGGAGCGTTTCCGCTTGCACCGTTTCCAGTGCTTGGAGTTCTGCCCGGTTAAATTCTTTCAGTCTTTCCGATTCGGTGCTTTCCAGCTGTTCCCGGTAGTACCTGAAGAACTGCCGGACGTTTGACCGGATCCGGTAAGCTTTCTTTTCTGTGATCTGTTCCGGTGTTCCTGTCATGCTTTCTGCTCCTTTTCTCTTTGTATTCGTTCCATACCTTGCTTATAAATTTCTTCCGCTTCTTTCCTCTTGCGTTCTACCCATTCAACATTGCTTTCGTCTGGCCGCTGTCCGGGTAAGCCTGCCCATTTCGGAGGATGTTTTATAACTGGTTTAACTTCTCCATGCTCTCTAGCGGCTCTTTCTGCCGCTGTTTTGGCTTGTAAAGCGTGTAGCCGTTCATTTGCCTGCATGAGTGCGATTTTATCGTCTATGGGGCTTTTAGAGCCTGTCACGGGTGTTTCTTTCGGTTGCTCTGTTACTGTCTGCGGCTGTACTGGTTGCAATGCTGCAATCACGGCACCTATAACAAACTGGTTGACACTTACACAGTTCTTTTCTGCTTGCGCTTTGATCTGCGGTTCTAGGTCTTTCGGGAATCTAATCATTTGGTTAAATGTTTCCGCCATTTTAGCACCTCCTTTTCTTGTGATATCATTTATGTGATATCATTAGTTTTTTGTGATATCATTTGTGTGATATCATGACATCATTAGTGTGATATCACTTGTTTGATATCGTGATATCACTATAGCATTTTGTGCCTTATATGTCAATATGTTTTTGTGCCTTATTTTAATATTTTTTCGTCATGCTCCAGTTTTTCCGCAACAGCTAATTTTATAAAATCATTTACACTCTTATAACCTAATTTATTGATGCGGTCTTTTGTGCCAGTTGCAAAACGGCAATTCACCCGTTCAAATTTGTTGTCGTATTTGTAAATCGCTTTTCTTGTTGCATCTGTAGTTTTTCGCTCCATTGTTTGCACCTCCTTATATAAATGTATCTTTATTATATTTGTTTGTGCCTTATATGTCAATATTATTTTTTATCTACTATAATATAATCATGTTTTTTGTGCCTTATATATTTTGCACAACAAAAGAGCTTATTTTGTGCCTTATATTTGTATATTATTGCATCTTGCTTTTGTGCCTTATATCTGTTATAGTTATCTCAACAAATAAATAAAGCCGGTGACCACCTACCAAGCGAACACCGGCACCAAAAAAGAAAGGCACCCATATTATAACACGGGTGAAAAGGTAAATCAATATGTATAACTATTTAGAAGCTATGAAAAACGACATTACAGAGTACATCAACGACAACATCAATTTAGCAGATTATGCAGACCGTGACGAGCTGGAAAGCTACTTAAATGATGAGCTTTTTACAGAAGACAGCGTAACCGGAAACGCAAGCGGCTCTTACACTTTTAGCAGAGCACAGGCGCAGGAATATGTTAAAGATAACATTGATCTTTTAAAAGATGCTTGCGAAGAGTTCGGAACAGATGCCGCAACGGTTGGAGAATGGTTTTTATCTGAGGACTGGGAAAAAATGGACGTAACAATTAGATGTTATCTGTTAGGGCAGGCAATCGCCGAAGTTTTGGACGATATGGGGGAAGAATAAGAGCATGGAGAATTTTATATTACTAATTTGTGCAATGCTTGCCGGGTATGTGATCCGGTATTATAAAGAGTTAAGCAAGTAAGACAGGCTTACAACCGGGATCGAGTCCCGGTCTTGCTTTTACCCTGGGAACGGGGAAAATTGAAAAAGGAGAAAAACACATGGAAAGAAATTTTATTTTGCACTTTAAGGACGGGCACACGCAAGTTGTTAAAGAATCAGAAGCAATTGAAAACGCTTTACAACAGGAAAAAGACGGGGTAAAACCCGGATTTATTTGGTATACGAAAAAGAAAGACGGATCTATCGAGACAATAGGGAATCCAGGATGGCTTGTATGGTCTACGTGGGGCGGTTGCGGTGTATGCTATCGCAGAAATGATGGTAAGATGATCGTTGTAACAGGCTGGCAAGCTGATTTTATGTGTATTTAGTTTTTCTGCCGCTCTGGTGACTTGTGCCCGGTCCGATTCCTGGCGGTGGCTTTATGGGTGGAATCTGCCCTAAAATTAAAAAAAGGAGGTCACCAGGATGAAAGAAAAGAACCTTGAAAGACTTTACAATCTGTTAGAGCGTGCGGAGCGAGAGCACGACACGGAGACAGTCTCCGCCCTGCGGTGGGCAATTTTTGAACTAGAAAACAGTTAAGGACGGCTTGCAACCGTCTTTTTGTCGTGTCCTGTGTGATATACTGCCGTTTGGCTGTCTGTTTGCGTTGCTCTTCTGCCGGATCCGGTCGGATCATATCCACGGGTATATTGACGGCTTGCGTTGGCTTGGTGTACAATCAAATATTACAAGGGAGATTTTGTCAAAATGCGTAAAGTTGGAATTGGTCATGTATATGACATCATGGAGAACGTATCTGATGCCGGAAAACGGTTGGAAACAGTTATAAGGGTTGAGACTGCCGCCGGTGGTCTGTCTCCGGAATCTGCGGAGCTGTTGCGGTCTGCCTATGATTCTATGCTTTCGGCAGTCGGAGACCTTGGAAAAGCTGCGACACGGTGACCGGTTGACAGGTCCTAAACGTGCACCGCAAAAGTGAACAGGTGTTTTGTGCCTTTAATCAGTCTGAAAAAATCAGTGAAAAAATTTCTTTTAAAAAATTCTGAAAACGGATTTTTCAGCTTGGAAAGTGCTACCCCGGGGGGATTGAAATTTTTTGCATTATATTTTGATGAAAAATTTTTCTTTTAAAAACCTCTGAAAACGAAATTTTCGGATAAAAATGTAGACCCACCGGGGTATCAAAAGAAACACATTAAAATTTTTTCAATACTTCACATCTATTTATCGACAGAATACCACAAATGTGTTAAAATTTTATAAAATCCAAAATGAAAGGGGTAATTACTCTATGAAACAAAGTGGTTTAGGAATTGCTTCGATGATTTTAGGAATCATCAGTATTTTGACAGCTTGTATAGCTTTCGGAATTGTGCCGGGAATTGTAGGTGCTATTCTTGCTATCATTGCACTGTGTCAGAAAGACAAGAAACACGGCACTGCTATCGCAGGACTGACTTGCTCTATTATCGGAATCATTATTTTTGCCATTATGGCATTGTTTGTAAATGGTGTATCCGATAGCAACAAGGAATCCACTGGTAATCAAGCATCTGTTTCTGCAACAGTGGATAGTTCTAACACAGTATCAGAAATCACACCGGAAACAAAAATTGAAGAAGCAGAAGTGCAAAGTAATACTGTCATTTCTCCCGGTTACACATTTGATGCAGACGGTTTACAAGTCACAATAAATGATTTTGACCTTGACTTCACTGATTATGAGGATGAATACGGTTGGAATGCTCCTGCAGACGGAATGAAATACATAATGATTGATGTTTCCTATCAGAATAACAGCAAAGATGATAAGTATGTAAGTATCTATGATTTCCAGTGCTACGCAGACAATACAGATTGTGAACAAAATTACAGTGTTGTGGAAAACTCTTCGTTAAATGCGAATATTTCAAGTGGAAGAAATACATCTTACAAAATTGCATTTGTAGTTCCACAGGATGCACAGAATATTGAACTTGAATATGAAACAAGTATATGGACTGGTCATAAAGAAGTCATAAAATTACAATAGAATATAGGATTTTAAGGGCATTCTTCGGAATGTCCTTATTTTTGCGTAAAAAAAGAATGCCCTCCACGACAAGGACACTCTTCTTTTAAAAATACATGTTTGATGCGCTTTTGCTGAAAAGTATTGCTACTGTTCAGCTGGTATAAATTATAACCTGAACAATTATAATTATAGCATTTATAAAATCACTACGCAAGCATTCTCATGTAATCTTTGATAATTTCATCAGCCAGTGCAAACACATTTCTTCCATAAGTGGCTAGGAAGTCTGCAACAATCTCTTCTACCTCAATCGGCATGGTAAAGTTGTATGAAAATGCAAACGCATGGCACAACTCATGGCAGAGAACACGGTCAAAGAATGAGCCATTGATTCTGTTGGAAATATAAATGCACTGCGTATTTCGGTCTGTCATTCCAAACGTGTATGTGTTATCAGAGCGCATTAACATAGTGCTGTGTGGCTCTACAAGCCTTAAATTCCAAACGATTCCATTTATCGTGAACATCTTACCACCTCCAACATAAAAGGGGCTAAATAAGCCCCTTATGTGTGTTATCCGATTTTTGTTACCAGTGCAGAAAGCTTGCTTTTAAGGACAGACTTCTCTTCCGGTGTGGCATCATTAATGATTTCAGACATATCCGTTGCCAGTTCCGTCATGTAGGTGTTCAGGTCACGCACTTTTGCTTCCTTGTCCGCAGGAGTGTTAGCCTTGTGCAGTTCCTTATTTTCCATGTAGGCTCTACGGCTCATTCCGCTTCTGCCCTCTCTTGCATCACGCATGGGACCAGTAGATGCAAAAGATTCAGTGTAGTACATTCTTCCCATGTCTCTGTCCATGTCACGGTGATACATTTCCGGTGTCATGTGGTAATATGGTGGCTCTTCATAACTTCTGCGGTAGGTTCCACGACCTTTAGGTGCAAATCTGCCGTCAGCATAGCGGTAATGGTCATAAAAACGTCTGCCACCGTCACCGTAACGATCAAACATTTCCATGACTTCGTCCGGGTCATATTCCTGCATGGCTTTTGTCAACTCACGGTAGTACATTGCTTCGGATAAGTCTTTCATCATGTCGATGACCTTTCCCATTTCGCAAGTGTCTACATGGTCAATTCCTTTGTCAAACTGCGTTTTAGCGCATTCAGAAAGTTTTTCAATCATTTCATGCATTCTTTTAACATCCAATTTATTTACCTCCATATTCTGATATAACTTGTTCTATATCTTTTTTGTTTACCAATATTTCTTTTAATAAAATTTTATAATCGATCTTTTTATCTCTTGATATTAGTCTCAAATCTACTTCTTTCCCGTTGTAATACGTTTTGCAAAATCCACTTAAATTCATAGCAATTTCAAAAGGAAGTTCTAAGTTGCAAACCCTATGGTACATAATTCCATATTTCAAATTGTGGATTTCACATAACTCACTTAATGTTTTTCGCTCTCCATTGTAATCAATGTAAATGTTTCTTCTTGTATTGTTGCATTGCTCTTTTTGCGTAATCCAACGGCAATTTGATGGTTCATAGTTTCCGTTAAAATCTATTCTATCTATGGATAATCCATTTTTATAGCCATTCTTTACAGACCAGTTATAAAAATTTTGAAATCCATTTTCACCTTTCCATTCAGAACATACCTTAATGCCTCTGCCGCCATACCACATATATGCCGTTTCTTTTTCGTTTTCGCATCTTTTTCTCATAGAGCACCAAATTTTAAATAATTTAGTACCGCTCATTTTATGTGTAGTTAATTCTTCTATATGGTTCTTTCTGTTTTCTTCATTAAGGCATCCGCAACTCTTGGTGTATCCACCTTTGATTTTCGAGCTTTCAACAATTGTTTCTTTTCCACAAGAACACTTACATTTCCAATATGTCTTTTTGGTGTTCTCCTTATATACTCTTTCAACAACTGTCAGGCGGTTAAATATTTTTCCTGTCAAATCATCAAAATTATATGGTGTATTTCCTTTCTTAAAAGCCATTTCCCAATCTCCTTTATACGTATATACCATTTTACGTGTATTATATCAATTTTATAACTTTACGTCAATACGTATTTATGGTAAAATACACTTAAAAAGGAGGTTTTAAAATGTCAAAAATCAAATTCACAACAACAATGGAAAGCGAATTACTGAAAAAGATTAAAATTCAAGCAATCAAAGAACACCTTCCTGTATCAGCAATACTGGAAAGACTTATTAAAGAATACTTGTCAAGCCTGCCTAATAACGATTAAATTAGAGTTCTGAACCTCTACTGCCTGACTTGATGTATTCATTACCGAAACTGTTGAACAACAGCATCTTGGAACGTCAATATATGCTTGTGAACTAACATTCTGTAAATTCTCTGCAGCTGCCGGAGTTACAATCATTCTTGTGGACTGTAAAGGTTCTCCATCTACTGCCAGCGCAAGGGAAATTTCCCCAACAGTTCCACCCGTGGGAATCTGAATGTTTCCGGAATAACTTACAAGGAATCTTGCACGACACTGATTAGTGATACCTCTAAGTTTCACAATCCCGGATCCCTCTCTATGAGTGATACAGTTACTTCCATTCACTGCAGTTTCGGTAAAGGCAACGTCTGCTCCTGCTGCCACAGTCTGTAATGCTACTGCTGTATATTCAGCCATAATAAATACCTCTCTTTCAAAATCAAAGGGGCAAACCATATAGTCTGCCCCATGTTGTCAGTAATTCTGCATAGCAGACATAACCATAAGGTTAAGTTACTCGATATGCAGTTTTAGCATCCGCAACCAGTGTTGCAACCACACCCGTAATATACGTTAGGGTTGGGAACCTGATATGCAGGAATAGGTGCAGGTTTCACAGTGTTGATGATCTGCTGTGTCTGAGCCGCCATCTGAGTAGTGAGAAGTGCATTTTGCCGATCCTGTGAAGCTGCTCTGCGCAGATCAGTGTTCTCAGCGGTCAAAGTTGCAATCTTATCATTCGTCAAGAAATCAAGAATTGCTCTCGTTCCGGCATTCTGGCTGTCAATAATGTCTCTTGTGTTATTGCACATGGTGTTCTGCAATGCGCAAGTATTTGTTGCCATATTGTAGTTCACACCCTGGATAGCTTCACGGGTCTCGCAGCAGCAATTAGCAAGCTGGGACTGCAAAGCATTCTGTCCTTGCATCAGAGCAATGTTGGTAGTATTGAAACCTTGCTGTGTCTGATAGCCAAGATTGCAGATAGCGTTATCTACACCGTGGAAACCATTCATAATAGCGGTATTCTGTGCGTAAAAGCCGTCACATAATCCGCTGTTGATTCCGTCCAGCTTACCGATGATAGCCTGAGTGTCAAAACCTCTCTGAACCTCAGAACCTACACCGCCATTCATGCCGTTTCCACCGAAATTTCCAAAACCTCCCCAACCGAAGATTAAGAGAATCACGATCCACCATGCACCATTATCCCACATACCATCGTTTCTGTTGTTTCCAGTCACAGCAGCAATGTCTGCCAGACTGGGAGATGTAGCGTTAAACATTTTGTTACCTCCATTTGTTTTATTTACAAATGGGATACCCGGTTTTCTGTGCGCACAACCCAAAATGTACTACATTCCAAAAAAACTTCTTATCTCATTCATGTTGATTCCATTAGTATCCATACAGTTATTCAAAATCTGTCCGGCACCATTCATATCCCCACTGTTGATTTTGCTTAAAATATTTGTTGCCATAGGATTTCCACTGGATGCCGCCTGTTGAAGTGCTTGCATAGCTGCCTGTTGTGGATTGCGAATACCTCTAATCTGATTAAGTATTTGCATCATCTGTTGGTTCATTCAACATCTTCCTTTCTTTGTGTTTGTGAAGATTTTCTTTGCGATTGCGAAGATTTCAACTGCTCAATCTTCTGTTCCAGTTCGTCAAACCGCTTCATAAATACCTCTGTGGCTTCGTCTGATAGGTCAAATTTTGTCTTTTCTTCGGTCTGCGGTAAATTGTTAGGGTTATCTTCCAAAACAGGCTTATAGAGCCTTGTATAGATTTTCCCATCCGCTCCCCAGGATTTAGCATAGATTTCCGACAAATCCTGCTTGGGGAAGAAAGCTGTATTGCCATCCATAGGAACCTCATTCGGTGCTATGCATTCCTGCGCTGGAACAATGCGACCGTACATCTGTACTGCGGTTTGTTGTGGCTGTTGCATATACTGCTGCGGTTGGAATTGTTCCTGTTGTGGCATAAACTGTCCGTACATAGGTGTCCTATACTGCGGATTGTAGTAGTTTGGATTCATAATCGGCTGTGGCATGGCTACTCTCCTTTTCTTCCATTGATTCTATCTGTTTTGCAATTTCAACTTCATCAAGTGTCTGATATGTCGGCTTGTTCATAAGTCCCAACGGACTGAAATTCATAAGCATTACCAAGTTCTCCTATAACTTCTTCTGTGGCATGGACTACGATTGATTGATATTTAAGCGGAACACTTCCCATCTGTTCTTTACTGAAAATACGTTCCAGTGCTTCATCTGAAAATCTGAATTTTGCCATAAGGTCATCCCTCCTTATGCTTAAATTTTGGCATAAAAAAAGTCGCATATAGCGACACATATACGACACTTTTGCGACAAGCAAAAAAATATGAAGTTTTAAAAGTATGATAAATACGGCATTAGCACATCCTATTGCCGTTCC
>ERZ791654.109-NODE-109-length-63053-cov-9.911950_pt1 | contig 63053 bp, 53 predicted proteins | sample MGYA00509960_ERZ791654 | MGnify/ENA primary metagenome ERZ791654 (study PRJEB30046, sample SAMN00715198) | human gut metagenome | study: EMG produced TPA metagenomics assembly of the A metagenome-wide association study of gut microbiota in type 2... | reverse complement strand
AGATGCGTGTGCTGAAACTGGGCGGGAGGAGTTATGGGGATGGCATGGAAGGAGCGGTATGGAAGGAATGGATGGAATTCCGTGCAAAGATACAACTTTTCTCTGATACTGCAAAAATTGGGGGTGTGATAAGGATATGTTTGAACTATGCTTTCAGATTGAAAGTAGTTAAACTTCCTTACTCATAGTTTTGCGGGTGACAACTCATAGTTTTACGGGGAGCAACTCATAGCTTTGTTCTCTTAAAGTATAGAGTTAAGCAGTAAATCAGGTGTTTATGAGGATTATGATGTTTTTACTGCAATGACTCAGTTCCTCAATAACTCAGTTCCTCAGTTTTTCTCTGACCCTTCACTTTTGTCTTTATTTAGAAATTTATTATATATATAAATATATATATAATAATATATAATATATAACAATTTAAAACAACTTTGAACTATAAGGGCTATATACCCCCTAGAAAAAAACTGAGGAACTGAGTTATTGAGGAACTGAGTCAATGATAGAGACTTAGAATCTTACTCTTGATACTGTTGAATAGGTGCTTATGTTAAAAGTTAAGTATCAGATTATCAGATAAATAAAACACTTGCCCCCCTGAAATAAGGGGTCAAGTGTTTATTGTGATACCCATACGTCGTGAAACACAACGTATGGGTATGAAAAGGAGTTTCGTTACATTGAACTTTCAAATCGTAACTTGATGAAATCTGGCTGATTTACATCTCAACCACTACTTCATGCTTGCCTTCAGAGCAAGGAATGATGGTGCCTGAGATAGGAGTGCCATCCACTGTAATCTGCTTCACGCCCTTCTGGTTTCCGCTAGGATTCTTTACTGTGATATGGTATTCGCCACCACGGAACTTGCGGGTTACCTCATACTCCTTAGCGGTGCTTGGGAGACAAGGATCGATGAGCAAACCTTCATAATCTGGCTTGATGCCGAGGATGAATTCTGATACTGTATACCACATCCATGCCGCTGTACCGGTGAGCCAGGAGTTCTTTCCTTCGCCCGGTTTGGCTGCATCCTTACCGGCTACCATCTGGCAGTTTACGTAAGGCTCTACCTTGTGAAGTGTCTGATATTTTTCCTCTACATAACTAGGCAGAATCTTGGTATAATGGCTCCAGGCATCGTTGCCTCGACCGGCTACAGTCTCTCCGATGATGACCCAAGGATTGTTGTGGCAGAAGATACCGGCGTTCTCCTTGTAACCTTCAGGATAAGAAGAAATCTCACCCATTTCTACATGATAGGTAGTGTAGGCAGGGTTGTTCAGCACCAGTCCGTGCTCGCATTCCAGTCGTTTCTTACTGCTGTCCAGTGCTTTATCGCAGAGTCCTTCTTCCAGACCGATACCAGCCATCGTACACCAGCCCTGGCTCTCAATGAAGATTTTGCCTTCCTCGTTCTCATCACTACCAATCTTGTTGCCGAAGAAATCGTAAGCGCGGAGGAACCATTCTCCGTCCCATCCATGCTGCTTCACAGCCTCGTTCATCTCATCTACAGCCTGCTGCATGCGCTCGGCTTCTGTCAAATAATCTTCCTCTGCAAGACCGGCTATTTCGCCATCCTTGCTTTCCAAAGCTTCCTTGGCAAGCTGCTTGCACAGAGCCACATAATCCTTGCCGGTAACCACGAACAGACCGGCTATCATCAGACTCTCTGCCTTGCTTCCTTCGCCCTTGTTTTCGGTGGTCTGGAAACTCTCGTTAGGGTCCCAGGAGAAGCAGTTCAGGTTCAGACAGTCGTTCCAATCGGCTCTTCCGATGAGTGGCAACTTGTGCGGACCCAGGTTGTTGATAACATGGTTCATCGAAATCTTGAGGTGCTCGAAGAGGCTTACTTCTGTGCCTGGCTGGTTGTCGAAAGGCACCTGCTCAGCGAGGATAGAGAAGTCGCCCGTCTCCTTGATATAGGCTACGGTACCGAAGATGAGCCAGCATGGGTCGTCGTTGAAACCGCCACCGATATCGTTGTTGCCGCGTTTGGTGAGCGGCTGATACTGGTGGTAGCAGCCACCGTCAGGGAACTGGGTGCTGGCGATATCGATGATGCGCTGGCGGGCACGGGTAGGTATCTGATGAACGAAACCTACGAGGTCCTGGTTGGAATCGCGGAAGCCCATGCCTCGACCGATGCCGCTCTCGAAGAAACTTGCTGAGCGCGACATACAGAAGGTGATCATGCACTGATACTGGTTCCAGATGTTCACCATGCGGTCTAACTTATCGTTGCCGCTCTTCACGGTGAAGATGTTCAGCAGGTTATCCCAGTACTGGTTGAGTTCTGCGAAGGCAGCATCCACCTTTTCGGTGGTATCAAACTTGGCGATAAGCTGATGAGCTTTCTCCTTGTTGATTACCTTCTTGGCGCTGAACTTCTTGTCCTGTTCGTTCTCCACATATCCCAAAAGGAAGATGAGGTCGCGGCTCTCGCCTGGCTGCAGGGTAACCTCAATATAATGAGATGCGATAGGGCTCCAGCCGTGGGCAAAACTGTTGCGTGGCTTGCCTTCCATCACAGCCTCAGGCTCGGCAAACTCGTTGTAGAGTCCGATGAAGCTCTCGCGGTCGGTATCGTAGCCCTGAATCTCGGTATTCACAGTGTAGAAAGCGTAGTGGTTGCGGCGCTCACGGTATTCGGTCTTGTGATAGATGGTAGAACCCTCTACCTCCACCTCGCCCGTAGAGAAGTTGCGCTGGAAGTTCTCCATGTCGGTAGCAGCATTCCAGAGGCACCACTCTGCAAAGGAGAACACTTTGAGGGTCTTCACCTCCTCAGTCTGGTTCTTCAGCGTCATCTTCTGCACTTCAGCCCATGTATGGAGGGGTACGAAGAAGAGCACACTCGACTCTACGCCGTTCTTGCTGCCCGTGATGCGGGTATAGTTCATGCCGTGGCGGCACTCGTAGCTGTCGAGCGGTGTCTTGCAAGGTTTCCATCCCGGGTTCCATACGGTATCGCCATCTTTGATATAGAAATAGCGACCGCCGTTATCCATCGGCACACCATTGTAGCGATAACGGGTGATGCGACGGAACTTGGCATCCTTGTAGAAGGAATAACCACCTGCTGTGTTTGAGATGAGCGAGAAGAAATCCTCGTTACCCAAATAATTGATCCAAGGCCATGGGGTCTTTGGGTCAGTAATCACGTATTCGCGATTGGCGTCATCAAAATGACCATACTTTTTTTCTGCCATTGTTTTTTTAATGTTATTTCTTGGTAAAATATACTATTTTGATGCAAAGATAGTAAAAAGTTTAAGTTTCGGGGTTAGAAAACAGTTTTTTTTTGTATTTTTGCAATGAAAAGTTTGATGATTATCATCATTCTATAAACATTTTATACAGTTGGCTTATGAAAAGAAACATTTTATCACTTCTGATAGCCCTCTTTGCTACGATGCAGGTAGCGGCTCAGACATACGACAACTTGTGGAAGCAAGCTGAAATCAATGCTCAGAAGGCCCAGCCTAAGAGCAAAATCGCGGTGATGAAGAAAATCATCGCCAAGGCTTCGGCTGCCAAAGATTACGGGCAGCTGCTGGCGGCTGAGATAAGACAGATGACACTCTGGAAAGAGATTTCGGCTGACTCGCTGACACCGAATGTGAAGCGGATGGAGGCTGAAGCTTTGAAGACAAATGACCCGATGCTGAAAGCGGTGAGATATGCTGTGCTCGGCAAGGTATATCATGATAATCCGTATGGAATAGAAGTGGATGAGGCTTCTTTGGAACAAAGGGAGGATGCTTCTTATTATCAAAGTCAGCGAAAGGTAAACCTGAAGAAGAGCCGGGAGTTCTTCAAGAAAGCGATGGCGCACCCAGAGCTTCTTGCTAAGCATGCTTCTACTGAGTATGTGCCGCTGACTCTGAAAGGGGTGGACGGAAGTTCCTTCAAGAATGATTTGCTTCATCTCATCGGATTCGAGGCAGACAGCAAGGAGGCGTATCTGCAGCTGTACACCTATTATAATAAGGTGGGAAATAGGGGTGCGGCTTGTCTCTGTGCCTATAAGCTCATCGAGAAATACCGCCAGGACGACGTGAGAGAGGTGAAGAAATCGAAGTATCTGCAGACCATCGACTCGCTCATCCAGGTTTATCAGGATATTCCGGAGGCAGGCGAACTTGCCGTGGAGCATTTTCGCTTCATGGAAGGGGCTACCGATGCCAAACCGCAGGATAAGCTCAACTATATCAACTATGCGCTGAGCCGCTGGGGGGGATGGTCGAGAATGAACGAACTGAGAAATGCGCAGAAGCGACTCACCGAACCGATGTTCCGGGTGAAGGATATGCCATTGGTGCTTCGTCCTTCAGAAAGGAAGTGGGTGCATCTGAACGTGCGCAATCTCCAGAACCTGAAGGTCAGCATTTCCCGCCTCAACATCACGGCAGATAATGAGTATGATGTTCAGAATGAGGCTACCTATAAGATGCTTCTGAAAAAGACTACGAAGCTGCATCAGAAGGATTTCAGCAGGAACTACTATGGTCGTCCGAATTACGAAGAGGTGAAGGATTCCATCGAAATCGGTGGCAATCTGCCGCTGGGTGCCTATCTGATGGAGGTGACTTCGGATAATACCGGCATCGCTCCGCAGCGAGAACTCTTCTATGTCAGCAATCTGGCGGTGATGATTCAGCAGTTGCCTGATGATAAGCATCGCTATGTAGTGGTGAATGCTACCGATGGACAGCCTGTACCGGGTGCGAAAATCATGCTCTATGACAGGGATTATGATGTGAAGACAGGCAAGTGGAAGAGACTGGTTCATGCCCGCTTGACTACCGATGAGAACGGCGAGGCTTACTTCAAGAATGTGGATGGAAATGTCTTGATTTCCACCAGCAATGACAAGTTTACGCCTGCCAAGGATATCTATCTTTCTCGCACCCGCTATTACGAACGGAAGGATGACAAGATTAAACATCAGCTGTTTACCGACCGCAGCATCTATCGCCCGGGTCAGACCGTGCATGCCTCAGCCATTTCCTACATCGTGAAGAAGGGCTTGGATGCCAGTGTGCCAGGAAAGAGTATGGAACTGAAGTTTGTCCTGAGTGATGCCAACTGGAAGCAGGTGGCAGAACAGAAGGTTACGACCGATGAATATGGTACGGCTTCGGTAGATTTCGAACTCCCGAAGGAGGGAAAGACAGGACAGTATTCCATCTCCGTGAATGGTACAGCAAGCGAATATTTCAGAGTTGAGGAGTACAAGCGTCCAACCTTCGAGATTACCTTCCCGAAGGTGAACGAGAAATATACCTGGGGCGACACCGTGGTGGTGAAAGCTTCAGCCAAGACCTATGCCGGAGTGCCGGTGCAGGGTGCCAAGGTGGAGTATCAGGTGACCCGCAGAAACCAACTCTGGTGGTGGGGCGCAGGCTCTGCCGGACAGTTGGTGAAAACTGACAGTTGCGTGACTCGTGAGGACGGAACCTTCGACGTCGAGATTCCGCTGGAGGCTTCCTTGTCAGGAAAAGACGAGGCTGATATGAGCGATTTCATGCGCCAAGCCCGTTTCTTCAACTTCGAGGTCTCTGCCATCGTTACCGACATCAGCGGCGAGAGCCACGAGGGCGTGATGAGTCTGCCTCTGGGCACCAAGCCAACCATCCTCACGGTGAATCTTCCTAAGCGTATCGAAACAGACAGTCTGAAGACGGTGACCTTCGCTTACCGCAATGCCAGTGGTATGCCGATTTCTAGTAGGTTGAAATATCGAATTGATGAGGGCGAATGGAAGGATGCCGATGCGAATGCACCGGTTTCTATCAAGGAATATGCTTCTTCTGCCTCTTCTTCCCTCGTTTGGAAATCTGGCGTTCATCAGTTGGAGGCAATCTGCGGACAGGATACCCTGCAGCAGAAGTTCACCCTTTTCAGCATGAAGGATACCCATCCGGTGGAGCCAACTACCGAATGGTATTATCAGACGGCGAAGACCTTCCCACGTGATGGCAAGCCGGTCTATATCCAGGTGGGCTCTTCGGAGAACGGAGCGCACATCGTATATTCCATCATCGCCGGCAACAAACTGCTGGAGAAAGGCGCCTGGGAGTTGGGCGACAGCATCGTGACTCTGCCTTTCACCTACAAGGAGGAATATGCGTCGGGCATCGTACTGAACTATAGTTTCGTGAAGCAAGGCAAGTGCTATACCCGAATGATGAGCATCGCCCGTCCTTTGCCTGAGAAGAAACTGAATATCGCCTGGAAGACCTTCCGCAACCGTCTGACCCCTGGACAGAAGGAGGAGTGGACGCTGAAGATTACCACCCCTGACGGCAAGCCAGCCAAGGCGCAGCTGATGAGCGTACTCTATGACAAGTCGCTCGACCAGATAGCCCCGCATTCCTGGAAATTCTCCCTGGGCTTCTATCAGAGTTTGCCAAACTGCTACTGGAAGCACAACCTCACTTTCCGTTCATCTTACTTGAATGGCGTTTATCCTACCAAGTATTATGACGAGAAGCAACTGGATGTAGATAAGTTTGATGGCAAATTCTTTAGCTATTATGCTTATATGCAAGCGGTGGAACTGAGCAAGTTGGAACGTTCTTCTGGCGGAACCGTTGAGGGTGTTCGTATACAGAAAGACGAGCTGGTTCAGGAAGAAGCGAAAGTCATCAGGATTCGCGGCTCTAAAATGACCCGTGTCGGAGCGGCTGCTCCATCTGCCAACAAGGTTTTTGATGTAGTAGAGGAGATGCCGCAGTTTGCAGGTGGTTCTGGTTCGGATGCAGGACAGTACCTTGACAAAGTGCAGGTGCGTGAGAATATGAACGAGACCGCCTTCTTCTATCCTGCCTTGGAGAGCGACAACAATGGCAACGTAGCCATCAGGTTTACCCTGCCGGAGAGCGTGACTACCTGGAAGTTCATGGGCTTGGCTCATGACAAGGAGATGCGCAACGGTTTGCTGGTGGATGAGGCTGTGGCTCAGAAGACCGTGATGGTGCAGCCTAACATGCCTCGTTTCCTGCGTGAGGGCGATAAGAGCACCATCGTGGTGAAACTCTTCAATACTTCCGACAAGAAGGTGAACGGCAACGCCCGCATGCAGATTCTCGACCCGGAGACCAACAAGGTGGTTTGGCAGAAGACGCAGAACTACAGTATCGATGCCGAGGGCTCTGCTACCATCTCCTTTGATGTCCAGGGACTGAAAGAAGGCGTATATATTAATAAGGTGGTGGCTGCCGGTAATGGCTACAGCGATGGTGAACAGCACTATCTGCCGGTTTTGAGCAACCGTGAACTCGTGGTGAACACCTTGCCTATCACCCTGCATCAGAAGGGTGAGCAGAGCTTCGACCTGAGCAAACTCTTTCTGAACAAGGAGGGCAAGCAGGCGAAGGGCGCTGAAGAGGCAAAGGTAACCATCGAGTACACCAATAACCCAAGTTGGCTGATGGTGAAGGCGCTGCCAGCCATCAGTAATCCTACCGAGGAGGATGCACTCTCCTTGATGGCTGCCATCTATGCCAACACCGTGAGCCGCCATGTCCAGAAGACCTTGAACGTGAATGCCAAGGACATCGACGATGCTTCGGGCTTGACATCGGCTTCTGATACCTTGGAAAAGAAGGTGAACAAGTATGTCGCTCTCCTGAAGAAACTCCAAAACAAGGATGGTTCCTTCTCTTGGTGGAAGGGCATGAGTGGCAGCAGATATATGACCACGGCTGTGGCAGAGATGATGGTTCGTCTCAATGCCATCGTGGGCAGACAATCCTCTACCGCAAGTATGCTTTCGGGAGCAATCGACTATCTGCGTCAGCAAACGGCTCGTGAGGTGAAGGCGATGAAGGAGGATGAGGCAAAGGCTGCGCAGAAAGCCGCTCGCAATGGCAAGAAGGGCGAGGCTTACCAGGCTACGCCAAGCGAGGTGGCTTTGCATTATCTCTATATTGTCGCAATGGATGGGACTTGTGTGAAACTCAAAGCTCCTGCTTTGAATGACATGGATTATCTCCTCGGAAAACTGAAGAAGATGACCCGTTCGTTGACCATCTATGGTAAGGCGAAGGCTGCTGTGATACTCGCCCTAAACTACGATTACAAGACGGCTGCCGACTACTTGAAGAGCATGGAGGAATATTCAGTCTATCGTGAGGATATGGGCAGATATTATGATACTCGCAAGGCGTACTATAGTTGGAGAAACTATAAGATTCCGACAGAGGTGGCTGCCATTGAGGCTCTGCAGGCTTTGGATGCTCAGTCTATAGCTGCTATTTCATCAGCATCTTCGGCTATCAGCAAACAGCAGATCATCGAGGAGATGCAGCGCTGGCTCCTGATGTCGAAACGCACCCAGGTTTGGGATACGCCAGTGAACACCGTGGATGCCGTCTACGCCTTTATGAAGGGCAATGAGAGCAACTGGAGCAGGAAGGCTGAGAATGCCGTGCTGAAACTGGATGGCAAGCTGCTGCCGATGCCGCAGGATTCCACTACTTTGGGCTATGTGAAGACCGAAAGACCGGGCAAGGCATCTAAGCTGAGCATCGACAAAAAGAGCGATTATACCAGCTGGGGAGCCGTCTATGCAGAGTTTAAGCAGCCTGTCAGCGAAATCGGGTCCATGGAGTCGGGCATCAAGGTGCGCCGTGTCATCGTTCCAGCCGAATCTGAGAGCAAGGGCAATGCGCAGGCGAAGGTAGGCGAGAAGGTGAAGGTAACGCTCATCATCACCGCCGACCGCGACTACGACTTTGTGCAGATTACGGATAAGCGTGCGGCATGCCTGGAGCCGGTTAACCAGTTGAGCGGTTATCAGTGGAGCATAGGCTGCTATGTTTCTCCAAGAGACCATGCAACAAATTTCTATTTCGATCGTTTATCTAAAGGTAAGCACATCGTAGAAATGGAGTATTACGTGGATAGAAAGGGCGACTATCAGAGCGGAACTTGCATCGCTGAGTGTACCTACAGTCCGGAATTTGGTGGTCGCACAGAGACCTATGAATTGAAAGTTAATAATTGATAGTTAAAAGTTTATAGATTGATAATTTAAAATAGAATAGTATGAAACGGATGAATATATGGATGCTCTCAGCGCTGTTGGCGCTGCCTGCATCAGCACAGAAGATTACAACCCAGCACGAGGTGGTAGACTGCGGACAGGTGGTGTTCCACAAGCCTGTAACTGCCGAATTCGTGCTGAAGAATGACGGGCACAAGCCGTTGGTTATCAACAATGTATTGAAAAGCTGCGGATGTACGGAGGTAGATTATCCGAAGACGAGCATAGCTGCCGGCGAAAGTTTCGTCATCAAGGCGGTATACGATGCCAAGCAGATGGGTACTTTCACCAAGCAGGTTTGCCTCTATACCAATGCGGATGAAGAGCCGTTCATCCTCTCTATGAGGGGAAGGGTAGTGGGCAGCGTAGTAGATTTCGCTGGTTCTTACGATGAGATGCTGGGTGTCATCAAGAGTGATGCCCAGGAGGTGGAGTTTGATGACGTGAACCGTGGCGACCGTCCGGTTCAGCGCATTCATATCTTCAATCCTACCGACGAAGTGCTGGAGCCGGTAGTGATGCATCTGCCATCCTATCTTCATGCTTTCGTATCGCCTTCCCAGGTGGCTCCGCGTCATTCTGCCGAAATCAGTTTCGTGCTGGATTCCAAGAAACTGCGCGACCTGGGCTTGAACCAGACATCGGTTTATCTCGGTGAGCGTCCTGGCGATAAGATTGCGCCTGAGAAGGAAATCGTGGTATCAGCCGTTCTTCTTCCTGGTTTCGAAAACATGACTCCAGCCAAGAAGGCACTGGCTCCGAAGATAGAGATGTCTGCCACCGATCTCAATCTGGGTAGTTTTAATGGAAAGAAGAAGCTGAAGGGTGAGATTCTGATTACCAATAAGGGTAAGTCGGAACTGGATATCCGCAGCATGCAGATGTTTACGATGGGCTTGCAGGTGAAACTGAAGAAGAGTAAGATTCAGCCAGGAGAGACCGTTAAGATGAAGGTGACGGCTGTGGCTGCCGACTTGAAGAAATCGCGTGTCAGACACCCTCGTATCCTCATAATTACGAATGACCCTGACCATGCTAAGGTGGTGGTGAAGATTTATGTACAATGATTTAAAAATGAATATCGTGCAGATAGAAATAGATAACGGCAGTGGGTTCTGCTTTGGCGTAACCACTGCCATCAAGAAAGCTGAAGAGGAGTTGGCTAAGGGCGGTAAACTTTACTGCCTGGGCGATATTGTGCATAACGGTATGGAGGTGGAGCGCCTGCATGAAGCGGGACTCATCACGATAGACCATGAGCAGATGGAGGAACTGCAGGGCGTAAAGGTCTTGCTCCGTGCTCATGGTGAACCGCCTGAAACTTATGCCCTTGCTGAGCGAAATAACATTGAAATCATCGATGCTACCTGTCCTGTGGTGCTCCAGTTGCAGCGCCGCATCAAGAAGCAGTATGTCAACAATCCGGAGGCACAGATCGTGATTTTCGGCAAGAACGGGCATGCTGAGGTGCTCGGACTGGTGGGGCAGACGGAGAGTCATGCCATCGTGGTAGAGAAGTTTGAGGATGTGAAGCAGCTGAAGGAAACCGGTCAGCTGGATTTCTCTAAAGATATCTATCTTTACTCCCAGACTACCAAGAGTCTCGATGAGTTCCACCGCATCATCGAATATTGCCAGGAGCATATTGTTGAGGGCGCTGTCTTCAAGAGTTTCGATACCATCTGCCGTCAGGTGGCTAACCGCATGCCTAACATCGCTGCCTTTGCCAGCAAGCATGATGTCATCCTCTTTGTGAGTGGCAGAAAGAGTTCGAACGGCAAGGTGCTTTTCAAGGAATGCAAGAGCGTGAATGCCAACAGCTACCAGATAGAAAGTGCCGACGAAATAGATATGAACTGGTTTAAGGATGTGGAAACGGTAGGTATCTGTGGTGCTACCAGTACGCCGAAGTGGCTGATGGAAGAGTGCAGGGAGAAGATTATCAACGATAGTTCTGTTCTTTTGCTGTAAGATTTAATGCGTTGATTGTTAGTTAGTTAACCCCCCCCTTGCTACCGCGTTTTGCGGTAACAAGGGTATAGGATAGTTTTATCGTTGATTGAAAAACTTAATATGCTGGTTATTAATTAGTTAACCTATTTGACGTTGTGTTTTACAACGTCAAATGGGTTTATCTTTTATAAACAGTCTGAAAATAAAACAGGTGATAAATCTTCTCCCGAAGACCTATCACCTTCAAAAAACAGTAATTAACTCAAAATTTATAATCTATATCATTACTACCTTATTAATATGGTTGCAAAGATACTAAATTGAAGTTTTTTTTTCAAATCTTTTTCATCGAATAAAATAAATTTATCGGCAAAAGTAGTATATTTAACGTATTTTTGCGTTAATAACCCGGCAGTCTCTTCTCTGTAGCTTATTCTGCTATTGCTTTTTGATATTGTTCCATCAGCCATGCCTTCTGTTCAGAAATGGTCATGTTGCTGTTGTCGAGCGTGATGGCATCATCTGCTTTTCTGAGTGGGGAAGTCTCGCGGTGGCTATCGATATAGTCGCGCTCCTCTACATTCTTCAGAATCGCATCGAAGTCGGCTGGCATTCCTTTCTCCTTCAGTTCATCGAAACGGCGCTGTGCTCTCACCTGTGAACTGGCTGTTACGAAAATCTTCAGTTCGGCATTAGGGAACACGGTGGTACCTATATCGCGACCATCCATCACGATACCCTTGTCTTCGCCCATCTTCTGCTGCAGTTCTACCAGCGCCTCTCTGACGAAAGGAACGGCGGCAATCGGACTAACGTGGTTGGAAACCTCTAACGAACGGATTTCCTTTTCTACCAGTTCGCCGTTCAGATAGCAGTCTGGGCGACCGGTTGTTGCATTAAACTTGAATGAGATGCTGATGTTCTTCATCTCCTTCTGCAGTTCTTCAGTCTTTACGGCTCCATCTGCTTCGAAGAGCTGATGACGCAGCGCATAGAGGGTTACCGAGCGGTACATGGCGCCCGTATCTACATAAACATAACCTATTTCCTTGGCAAGATCCTTTGCCATCGTACTCTTACCGCAAGAAGAGTATCCGTCTATTGCTATTGTTATTTTCTTCATAATTTCGAACTAACTTTAATGTATAATTTATAATCTGTAACTTACGTTCAGCATGAGACTGTTGCTACTGACGTGATATTTGCCGTAGGCAACGTTCAGATGGAAGCGCTCCAGGTTGATACCGCCACCCACAGAGAAACCGGCTCCATGACTGCTTTCCTCATCTTCTGAGGTGCTGATTTTCATCTCGTTGGCTCTCCGGAAGTTGTAGCCGGCACCTATCCACAGGCTCTCCGAAAGCAGAATGTCGGCACCTACTACGGCATGATCACGAAGACTGCTGTCCCAATGGTTCAGGTTGACCAGTGTGGCTGATACCCTGAACGGTGCGTTGGCGAAGCGTTTCGTCACACCCAACTGCAGGTCGATCGGCATCTTCTCATATTCATTGTCGTAAGCTTTCAGCTGTCCACCCAGATTCTTTGCCGCACATGAAACCGACCATTCCGTTTCCGGGTCGTAATAGTTGATACCCAGATCCACTCCCACAGCGATAGAATTGTAATCGCCAATATACGAAGTGATGAATTTGGCGGCAATACCACCCGCAAACTTTTCACCGAGCATATAAGAGAAGTAACCCGCAACGGCAATGTCCTTTGCCGAGAACTCACCCATCTGGATGTTGTTCTCATCCGTCTCTTTCATCTTGCCGTAGTCAACAAGCTGAGCCGAAACAGCCCACGAAGCCTTGTCGTTGACAATACGGTTGAAACTAGCCGAGGCAGTGTTCACCCCCGACATATAGTTCATATAATTGAGATTGACCGTCTTGTCGTTTACTGATGACAGGAGAGCCGGATTATGGAATATGAGTGCCTCATCATCTTCTATCAAGGTGATGTTGTCGCCACCCAGAGCAGCTGCATGGGCACTCACCGGCAAGCGAAGGAAATTATACCCCGTTTGGCTCTCTTGAGCATCAATAATTGTCGCAAAAAGCGTCAATATTGCGGAAATTACATATTTTTTCATTTAAATTTTCTAATTCTTTGGCAAAGATACTGCTTTTTTCAATAATAAGAAGTAATTTTGCAATGTTTTCGTAGGAAATAACGATTTTAAACGGTTTTTATTGTGGAAATTAAGAAATCAAATAGCGCACAACTGGAAGATAAGCGGGTTACATTTTTTCTGCTGGGGTTGCTGCTGGCTTTTACTTTCATCTTCGTAGGACTCCAATATCAGAGAGGTCAGCAGGGAGATGATGACTTGTCGGAATCGATGGAAGATCTCTCACAGGATCTGGAAATGTCAGCTCGTCCCGACCAGAAAGATATGGTGAGTGCAGAGGCTGTTTCGGCTCCTGCTTCTAAGTCTATTACTCAGGAAGTGAAGGCTGCCGAGCAACAGACTCAGAAGGCACCGCAGAAAATCAGTTCTACAACCAGCGAACTGGTTATCGGCGACGGCTCGGGTGTAGTGGATGGAGCTGAGGTGAAGGAAGCGGTTCCTGAAACTCCCATTGAGAATCCGGGAGCTGAGGCTCCTATCAAACTGACCGTCGTGCAGAAGATACCACAGTTTCCTGGTGGCTGGTCTGCCTTCATGCAGTGGCTTACCAAGAACCTGAAGTACCCTGTAGCTGCCCAGAAGAGTAAGATTCAGGGAACCGTAGTGGTATCCTTTATCGTAAACAAGGATGGAAGTGTTGCCAATATCAAGGTAAGCACTTCGGTAGATCCATTGCTCGACAACGAGGCTTTGAGGGTGATGAAAATGATGCCGAAGTGGAAACCGGGCATCGATAAAGGCAAGGTCTGTCGCACGATGATTGCCATCCCGGTAGTGTTCCAGCTATAAATTATAAATTGTTCATTGTAAATTATACATTATAAATTATACATTATTATGAAGACAGCAGATGAAATTTTAAGCATGGTAAATGAGTTTCTGGCTAATTTGCCTTACGAAAGAAAGCCAAAGTCTCTTTATGAGCCTATCAGATACGTTCTTTCTATGGGTGGCAAGCGTATTCGTCCTACGCTCATGCTTCTGGGCTACAATCTTTTCAAGGACAATCCTGAGAAGATTCTGATGAATGCCGTTGCCCTGGAAACTTATCATAACTATACTTTGCTGCATGATGACCTGATGGACAATGCTGATTTGCGTCGCGGTCATGAAACGGTTCATAAGAAATGGGATGCCAATACGGCAATCCTTTCGGGCGACAGCATGCTCGTTCTGGCTTATGAGCGTATGGCTCAATGCGATGAAAAGCATCTTGCCAAGGTGTTGAAACTCTTTACTTCCACTGCCCTGGAAATTGGTGAAGGTCAGCAGTTTGATATGGAGTTTGAAAACCGTAACGATGTGAAGGAGGAGGAATATATCGAGATGATCCGCCTCAAGACCAGCGTACTCCTGGCTTGTGCCTTGAAGATGGGTGCAATCCTTGCCGATGCTTCTGATGAGGATGCAGAGAACCTGTATAAGTTTGGCGAGCAGATAGGATTGGCGTTCCAGTTGCAGGATGATTACCTCGATGTTTACGGCGATACCAAGGTGTTCGGTAAGGAGATTGGTGGCGATATCACATCCAACAAGAAGACGTATATGCTCATCAATGCTTTCAACCATGCCAACGATGCTCAGCGTGCAGAACTGCAGAAGTGGGTGGATGCCGAGGAGTTCGACCGCAAGGAGAAGGTGGCTGCCGTTACCCGTCTATACAACGAGATTGGTATCGACAAAATGGCGCAGGATAAGATTGCTTATTATTTCGAGCAGAGCAAGAAGTATCTGGATGCCGTGAATGTGCCTGCTGAGCGTAAGGAGGAATTGGCAAAGTATGCTCAGAAAATGATGAAGCGACAGTACTAATTTCAAAGTTCAATGTTCAAAGTAATAGATACACATACGCATTTTGATGCGGAGGAGTTTGATGAGGATAGGGCGGAGGCTTTCGCCCGTGCCAAGGAAGCGGGGGTAAGCAAGGTGTTCTTGCCTGCCATCGATGTGAAGACCACACACGCGGTCCTGGCATTGGCTAAGGAATATCCGGGCTATGCTTATCCGATGATTGGTCTGCATCCTGAAGAGGTGAAGGCTGACTGGAAGGAACAGCTGGCTGAACTCCGGAAGATACTGGAGGAGCATCGCCTGGCCGGTAATGCCTGTCAGAAGGGTGGTTCTCCTCAGTTTTCAGACTTGATTGCTATCGGAGAGGTAGGACTTGATTATTACTGGAGCCGTGAGTTCGAAAACGAGCAGCTCGAGGCTTTCGAGGAACAGGTAAAATGGTCGGTAGAAACCCAGCTCCCGCTGATGATTCATTGCCGCAAGGCTCAGAACGAGATGGTGCATCTGCTCAGAAAGTATGAGAAGGAACTGCCGGGTGGCGTCTTCCATTGCTTTACGGGCAACCAGAAGGAAGCCGAAGAACTGCTCTCCTTCAATAAGTTTGTTTTGGGCGTCGGTGGCGTATCTACTTTCAAGAGCAGCCATCTGCGTGAAGACCTGCCTGCTGTAGTTCCTCTGGATCGCATCGTTCTGGAGACCGACAGTCCGTATATGGCGCCTGTTCCTTATCGCGGCAAGCGTAATGAGAGCGCTTTCGTGGTAGAAGTGATGAAGACGCTCGCCAAGGCTTATGGCATAAGCGAAGAGGAGTTTGCCCGACAGACCAACCTCAATGCAGAGCGGGTTTTTCCGCTATCCGTATCGCAAGTATAGGACGCAAGCGTTCAAAACTCCTTAAATAAACATAAAAAAACAATGAAAGTTATGGTATTTCGGAGGAAAAGCAATAATTTTGCACTTCGAAATTGTTGCAGCAGCATGTTGCGGCGATTAAGAAGAGTTCTTCGGAATATGGAAAGGTGCTCGAGTGGCTGAAGAGGCACGCCTGGAAAGCGTGTAACCGGCAAAACCGGTTCGGGGGTTCGAATCCCCCTCTTTCCGCTTTTATATATATAATAAGGTATATGAAGAAAAATACAGCTATTGCACGTTTTGCAATATTGGTTTTCACATGGATGTGTTCTCTGCCTATGATGGCTCAAGAAGAGAACATGGGATTTCATCAAGCTCTTAAGACAAAGTTTATAGAGGGTAATGCGGGATTTATGTCTCTCGTTGCCATCGCCCTCATCGTGGGTATGGCTTTCTGTATCGAGCGCATCATCTATCTGAGTCTCTCTGAAATCAACGCCAAGAAGTTGATGCAGGATATCGACCAGAAGGTGGCGGCGGGAGATGTGGAAGGGGCTAAGACGCTCTGCCGGAATACCCGCGGACCGGTGGCTTCTATCTGCTACCAGGGTTTGATGCATATCAGCGAGAGTCTTGATGACATCGAGCGCTCGGTAAGCGGATATGGTACCGTTCAGGCGGCTAATCTGGAGAAGGGCTGTTCCTGGATCAAACTCTTTATCGCTATGGCGCCATCGCTCGGATTCCTCGGAACCGTGATCGGTATGGTCATGTCGTTCGATCAGATTCAGCAGGCGGGCGATATCAGTCCTACTATCGTTGCTTCGGGTATGAAAGTGGCGCTCATCACTACCATCTTCGGTATCATCGTAGCCCTCATCCTTCAGGTTTTCTATAACTACATCCTTTCTAAGGTGGAGCACCTGACAAGCCAGATGGAGGAGTCGGCGGTTACTTTAATGGATATTATTGCCAAGAATAAATAAACGAAGAGAGAGATGGTTAAATTTCAATTTTCAAAGCAGAAGACGAAGTCGGCCGAAAAAATATCGCAGCAGGTGTTCTATATCATGATAGGATTGGCGGTGCTGGTTTTCGGTCTGTTCTTTTTGGTAGGCTACGATTTGCCTTTCGAAGAGAACCCCGACTTTAATGCGCCTCTCTTTACCGATGTGCTCATCCTGCTGATGTGGCTCTTCCTGATAGGAGGTGTGGGTCTGGCAGTCTTTTCGATGATCAGAGATTATCGCAGCAGCAAGTCGGAGGCTGTAGTGAATGGCATTCCCGTGCGCCGCATCTTCCGCATCACATGGATCGGAACTTTGGCAGTTTTGCTGCTTACCTTCTTTTTGGGCGGTTCTGCTCCGATGCTCATCAATGGCGAGAATTATGCCGACTGGCTCTGGCTCAAGCTTTCAGATATGTTTGTCATCACATCGCTCCTGATGCTGGTGGCAGGAATCGGTGCCGTCTGTTTCGGTGCCACACGTTATATTCGGAAGAAAAACTAAAGAGAGCTCTTTGGGTTCTCTATTCTATAAATAAGGATTAAATATGCTGATTAGAAGGAAGCAACACGAAACCCCGGGACTGAATACCACATCTACAGCCGACATCTCGTTCATGCTGTTGATATTCTTCCTTGTCACCACATCGATGGATGTGGATAAGGGACTGTTGCGCCAACTCCCTTCACCTGAACCGCAGAAGAAGGAACAGCAGCAGTCGGTGGTAGACAAGGCTAACCTGATGGCGCTGCGCCTGACAGCTGGCGATACGCTTTTGGTCAACGGTAAGCCGATGCAGGTAAGCCAGCTCAAGGAAGAAACCATCCGCTTTGTACACCGCCTGGGCAAGAAACATCTCATCTCTATCGAGAGTGACCGCGATGCCGACTATAATCTCTATTTCCAGATGCAGAATCAGCTGATGGAAGCATATAGCCAGCTACGCAACGAAACAGCCCAGAAGAAATATCACAGGGATTATGCCCTCTTGAACAATGACCAGAAAGAACAGGTGCGCAACATCTGTCCGCAGCGCATCACAGAGTCGTATGCCAACGCAATGACTCATGCTGACCAGCGTGTTGATGCCAATGCTGAAGAAAAGCAAGGGGAAGAAAATTCGACAGAAAAAGCTACAGAACAGCAGAAAGGAGGTAAACAATGATGAATTTTCATAAGAAATCGCATGAAGTGCCAGGGTTGAATACATCTTCTCTGCCAGACCTCATTTTCTCCGTACTGTTCTTCTTTATGATTGTTACCCACATGCGCCAGGTTACCTTGAAGGTAGACTGCCGTTTGCCACAAGGCAAGGAACTCACCCGCCTGACCAAGAAATCGGCGGTGAGCCATATTTATATAGGTAAGCCAACCAAAGAGATGCAGGCAAAGTATGGTACCGGTACCCAGATTCAGTTGAATGATAAGTTTGCTTCGGCTCCCGAAGTGATGGATTACATTTCGGCAGAAAAGAAGCGTATGTCGCCGGAAGACCAGAAACTGATGACCGTATCAATCAAAGCAGACCAGGAAACCAAGATGGGTGTGATAACAGACGTAAAGCAGGCTTTGCGCCAGGCAAAAGCACTAAAAATCAGTTATTCTGCCACAGAAAAAGGAAAATAATATTAATTTATCATGTTTTTCTCTTAAAAAATTGCTTTTATTAATTTTTTGTATTATCTTTGCAAGCAAATTATTAGTATTATGTCAAAACAAATTTTAGATTCATTAGATAGGCAGATTCTGAAGCTGATTTCTCAGGATGCCCGTATTCCATTTTTGGAAGTGGCACGCGCTTGCAACGTGAGCGGTGCTGCCATTCATCAGCGTGTTGCTAAACTTACAAATCTTGGTATCATCAAGGGTTCACAATTCATCATTGACCCAGAAAAGATAGGTTACGAAACTTGTGCTTATATGGGACTCTATCTGAAGGAGCCTGAGAAGTTTGACCAGGTTGTAGAGGAGTTGAAGAAGATTCCTGAGGTTGTGGAGTGCCACTATACTACAGGCGGCTTTGATATGTTTATCAAGATTTACGCGCTGAACAACCACCATCTCCTGGAAATCATCCATGATAAGTTGCAGCCACTGGGATTGTCTCGCAGCGAGACAATCATCTCTTTCAATGCATCTATCAACCGCCAGCTTTCTATGCAGGATCTCAAGAGTTTCAACGATGATGAAGAGGAAACTGATGAGGAGGCTGCAGCAGAGAAATAAGATATAAAAAGAAAAAAAAGCAGTAGCTCCCTGCGGGATTACTGCTTTCTATAAAGGGTGAGGAATGTGAACGGTAAGCCGTTTTCATTCCTCATTTCTTTTTCTGTCACTTCCCATTCTGCCGGATTGATTTCCGGAAAGAAGGTATCGGCATGTTCAGGTTCCTTTTCTACGATTGTGAGATAAAGCCTGTCTGCAAAAGGCAAAGCCTGTTCATATATGCTGGCTCCTCCGATGATGAAACATTCATCTGATGCTTCTTTGTTTCCAACCTCTTCTTTCCTTGCTGCCTCTTCTTTCCTTGCTGCCAGCGCTTCTTCCAGAGAGTTGCATACTTCGCACCCTGTTATCTGCTCTCTTGTCTTCGAGATAACAATATTGCGGCGGTTGGGCAAGGCTCCGTTCGGCAGCGATTCAAATGTCTTCCTGCCCATGATGATCGTATGTCCGGTTGTGAGCATACGAAATCGGGTCATGTCCGATGGGATGGCGTAGAGCAACCGGTTCTTGTACCCGATAGCTCTATGCACTTTTGATATACAGGCGATGATGCTGAGCATTTTTTATTTTAATGTTGAATGTTGAGTGTTGAATGTTGAATTATTCATTCTTGCTGTAAACTGTTAACTATAAACTATTAACTATAAACAGCTCTCCCGTCCCATGGCTGCTCTTGATCTTCCACTCCTGCGGATAGAGGTTGTTGGCACGGTTGCCAATGTTCTTTTCCCAGCCTATCGGAACCTGTCTGTAGGTTACCAGTACATAACCCTTAGGCGTATCGGCAGGCAGATTCACAGCCTCCTTGCGAAGGTAGCGGATGGCATCATCGTAGGATAACTCCACCTGTGGGAAGTGTTCTTTGTTGAGCATCGTAGAGAGAGCGAGAGCCTGGTCGGGGATAAGTCCCTTTCCCTTGTCTGTTCCCAGTTTCACACCTGCATGCAGCACCTTCAGGTTCTTTTCTGCCTGGTCGTAGATGTCTTTCCATCTGCCCGGAATGGCGTAAACAGTCTCGTTGCTTTCTGCAGGCATCCATTCCGTATCAGCCTTCAGCCAGCCGCCCGGAATCTCCAGTCCCTTTCCTTTCGCCACCTTCTTGTCTTTCTTCTTCTTATCCTTCCTGTTCTCCTTGGCTGGTGAACCTGCTTCCCATTCGCCCTCTTTCTTCAGAATCGCCATAAACAGACCTTCGCCTCGCGAAACGCCAGGAATGAACCTGTAAACCGGAAAGTCGGTGCCCGTGAGGTTGCGGGTGATGTTCCATGCATCTTCTACACCCTCCAGTGCCATCACTTCTGCGCCAAGTTCTTCGCATATCCAGTCCACGTTCTCCTCATCTTCGTGCGCATTGAAGGTGCAGGTAGAGTAAATCAGGATACCGCCTGGCTTCAGACAGTTCCAGATATCCGATACGATTTCGCGCTGCAGCTGCCAGCAGTTGTTCACATTCTGGGTACTCCATTCGCCGATAGCCCCTTCATCTTTGCGGAACATTCCTTCGCCGGAGCAGGGAACATCGGTAAGGATCACATCAAACTGCAACTTAGATTTCTTGTAATCGCGGGGATAGTTGTTGGTAACAATCATATCCGGATGACCGAACTTCTGTACGTTTTCGGCAAGAATCTGCGAGCGGGTGCGCATCGGTTCGTTGCTGAAGAGCAGACTCCCTTCCGGCAAGGCAGCCCTTACGGCAGTCGACTTTCCGCCAGGGGCAGCACAGAGATCCAGCATCATCACCGGTTCTTTTACGTACTGTCGGATAGCCATATCAACAAACATGGATGAGGCTTCCTGTACATAATATAAGCCGGCATGCAGCAGCGGATCGAAGGTGAATCCGGGACGCGTAGAGAGATAACGGCCGGTTTCCGGACACCAGGGAATCGGTTCGCCATCAGCATCCTTGCATTTAAAAGGATTGATGCGGATACTGGTTGGTGCCTCCTCTTCAAGGATAGCATGCTCCAGACGCTGATACAGCTTTTCGCCCATCAGTGCCTGCGTATATGTTCTGAAATCTTCAGGTAATGTCTTCATTCTGTCTCTTTTTCTTTAATTTATTTGCAAAAATAAGAAAAATTTCGTTTCTTTGCAACTAAATTGCGAAGAGATGCGTCTAAGAAGCAGAAATTTTTCAAATAACAAGGTAAAAACAATAAAAAAATAATGATATGAAGAAAGCAATATTGGCATTAGTGCTCGTTATGAGCATCGGAGCCACCCAAGTGTCTTTGGCGTCTTCTGCTCCAAAACATCGTTATCATCCAACTACCCAACAGGTAGATTCAAAGGCTGCTCCTGCATCTGCCGCACAGACATCTGCTTCGAAGGATAAAGACGACGAGGCGTTGGAGGCTTATTCTGATACAACCAGTACAGATTCGGCCAACTATGATGATTATGATGAGAATGATAATAAGTCTGTTCATTCTAGATACAGTTTAGACAACTATGATGATCCGTTCGATTTCATCGGTTCGGTATTTGGTGGCGGAGCGCTGGCTGTTATGATCATCTTCTGTATCATCTTCGGTCTGCTGTTTGTCTTTGCTCCGCTGATCATCGTATTTCTGGTTATCAGATATCTGATTCGCCGCCACAACGACCGGATGAAACTGGCGGAGATGGCGATGGAGAAGGGCATCAATGTTCCGGAAAGCGACCGGCCGATAGACAAGCAGAGCGATGAGTATCTGGTAAAGCGTGGATTGAGAAATGCCTTCCTGGGAGCCGGTTTGTGCGCCATGTTTGCCTGGTGGGATGCTGATTTCCTGGCTGGCATCGGAGCCCTGGTCTTCTTCTATGGATTGGGACAGACCCTCATAGGTTCGCTTCCAGCCATCAAGGATTGGTGGAGAAACCGCCATGGCGATCAGGGCACAGGTTATAATGGAACTCCGGTATAAAAATCAAACAACAATTATTAGTTAATATATAGTGGAAAAGTTATCCGATATTTCTCTCGTCACGAAGGTGGTGATGCTTCATGACCGCAAGTCGTTCGACCTGCTGGTCAGGAAGTATCAGTCACCTATTCGTGGGTTCTTCCTGCGGCAGACGCTGGGGGATGCGCAGCTGAGTGACGACTTGGCGCAGGATACCTTTGTGAAGGCTTATACCCATCTGTCGGGTTTCAGGGGTACAGCCAGCTTTTCCACTTGGCTTTATCGTATCGCCTATAATGTGTGGTATGATTATACCCGCAGTTATAAGGAAACGCAGGATATCGATACGCCGGCGGTTGCCCGACAGAATGCGCAGGGAGTGAATACCGGACTGAAGATGGATTTACTCAATGCCCTGCGGATATTGAGCGAGAACGAACGGACATGCATCACGCTGCAGCTGATGGATGGTCTCTCTATAGATAAGATTGCAGAGGTGACGGGAATGGTGCAAGGCACCATTAAGTCGCATCTCTCTCGTGGAAAACAGAAACTTGCAAGTTACTTAAAAAAGAATGGTTATGACCGATAAGATAAATGATAAGAAGTTGGAGAGCATGAAAGGGGAACCGTTGGACCCTCAGGATGAAGAACTCTTACAGATGTTCTTTTCCGATTGCCAGATGTCAGAGATTCCTGATGACGGATTCTCCGACAGGGTGATGCAGGCCTTGCCGGCTTTACCCGAAACTGGTACAGCGATGTCGCTGGTTAAGCGCCAGCGTCTGGAACATTTATGGACGGCAGCCTGTGTGGCAGCAGGCATCATCATAGCAGTAGTCTGTCAGGGATGGGAGCAGATTCAGGGATGGCTTTTCTCTATGAAGATAGATTTCCTCCTCTCCGGCTCGCGTGCTCTTACGCATGTGGCAGATTCCATCGCCCACTCTCAGAATCTCCTGATGGTGCTGGCTGGCATCGTTGTCCTCATCATGGTTTGGGGATATAATGAACTGGCTGATGCACGTCAGTAGGCTTCTTCCCTGATATCAATTGTATGAATGATCAACTCTTTCTATTAGCAGAATGGTTTTTAGTGCTAATAGAAAGAGTTTTTTATTACTATAAATATCATCTTTATGCTCTTGAAATCTCCGTTCAAAGCTTTTGAATGTCCGTTCAGTGTCTTTGAACGGACATTCAATGACTTTGAACGGACATTCAATGTCTTTGAACGAAGATTTAATATTGCTGAATATAGAAAAACAAATAGGTGCTGCTACTTTTTCAGTAGAGCACCTATGCTTATGATATCGGTTTCTAAAACAATTTATAGGTAGTGCGTAGCACTTTGAACTCGGTTCGGCGGTTCAGCTGATTGCAGATTTCCTGATGCTCCTTGCTCTGCTTCAGGATAAATTCTTCGTTGAGCACATCGCCTTCCTTGAGCCAAGGATACTTCTCGGTGAGTTTCTTGCGCACATTCTTCGGCTTCTCCTTGCCGTAGCCCACAGGGGTGAGGCGCTCTTTCTCTATGCCGTGTTTTATCAGATAGTCTACTACCGATTGGGCACGGCGCTGAGACAGATGCTTGTTATATTCGCTGTTTCCCTTGTAGTCGCAATGGGCGCTGAGTTCGATGGTAACGTGCGGGTTCTCTTTCAGCAGCGTTACCAGCTGGTCGAGGGCTGTTGTACTGGCTTCGGTAAGGGTTGCCTTGTCGAAATCGTAGAAGATGTTGTCGATGAGTACAGGGGCTGTGATGGAAGCCAGCGGGAACTGGAGCACGTATTCCTTACTCTCTTTAGCTGAATCAACCCGAAGTTCTTCCTTGTGGTTGAGGTAGCCTTTGCAGGATGCCATCACCAGGTAGTCGACATGCGGATTGATAGGGAGGACAAACGAACCGTCGCCCTTGACGGATAGTTTCCTGTTCGTTCCGTCGTTGCCTACGATTCTCACCTCTGCGGCAGGCAGTTCATAACCGTCTTTCTCGTAAACCCATCCCTTCATTGTGGTAACAATCTCCGGATTCTCGAAGGAGTAGATATGGTCATAGCCTCTTCCGTCTTTTCTGTTAGAGCAGAAGAAACCCTGGTTGTGGAGACCCTCGAAAGTCATTCCGAAGTCATCGGCTTCTGTATTCAGCGGATAGCCGGGGTGGGTGAGTTCATATTTCCGGGTGATGGAATTTACTTTGGCGATATAGATGTCGAGTCCGCCCATTCCCACATGACCGTTGCTGCTGAAGTAGAAGTCGCCGTTAGGACGGAAGGTAGGGAACATCTCATCGCCTGGGGTGTTGATAGGTTCGCCCAGGTTCTCTACACCGCCCAGTCCGGCAGGAGTGATGCGCACTCGCCAGATGTCGAGACCGCCCTTTCCGCCCGGCATGTCTGATACGAAATAGAGCCATTCGCCATCAGGAGAGATGGCTGGATGGGCAAAACAACTGAGTGTATCTTTGCTGATTTCCAGATTTGTAGGCTTGCTCCAGGCTGCATCTGAGCGGTTGGAGGTTACTATCTGGGCTAAGCGGGGCGAAGTGGGATCGGTGGCACACTGGGTGAGGTACATCTGCTTGCCGTCTGGGGTAAAGCAGCATGCGCCCTCTTCGTAGTCGGTGTTGAGCCCGGTTCCGATGGCTTCCGGCTTGCTCCATTTACCTTTGTCGTTCTTTTCAGAGAAGAAGATGTCGGCAGATTTCGTTCCCGTCACTCCGTTCAGGTCGCTGCCCTGGGCTTCGTTACGGGTTGAGGTGAAATAGAGCTGACTGTTGTCATCGCTGAGGAACATCGGCGAATAGTCGTCTCTTCGGGAATTGAAAACATCCATCCGCTTTACCTTGTACCGGCTTCCTTCCTTCTTCCAGACTGGGGCTTTTCGTGCCGATTCGAGTCCGTTCTTTACCAGCATGTTGTCGGGCATGGAATCGAGCAGGAATTCGAATTCCTTGGCAGCCTGTCTGTAACTTCCGTTCTTCAGGAGAAGCCGGGCGTAAGCCAGGCGGTCGTTGAGGTCAGCCTGCTTGTATCGGATGGCATTGCTGTAGGCAGCCAATGCCTTCGGCGTACTGTTGATTTTATCATAGCAGCGTGCCATCTTCAGAGCCACCTTGCCCCGGGCAGCCCGCTCTTTGGTAGGTGTCTTGGTGTACACCTTTTTATATTGGGTTGCCGCATCGTAGTATTCGCCTAAAGAAAGATGCTTGTCTGCTTTCTTCAGGTTCTGTTCAATGCCGCAACTTATCAGAAAGAGGCAGCTGATTGCTGTTATGATTTGATAAAATCTTATTTGTTTCATATTGATTTACATCTGCGAGAATGGCTGACGATATTGGCAGCCTGCCTTCCAGTTGCTGCAGCCATAGGCGGTCTTGCCCTTGATGATGACGCCCTTGCCGCAGAGCGGACATGGTTTGCCAACCATTGGGTCGGCAGCTGGAGCCGGCTGAGCAGGGGCATTCTGAGAATCTGTATTCTGTGCTGCTGCCTTATCGGCTTTCTTGGCAGGAGCCTTTCGGGCAGCCGGTTTCTTGGCAGCCGGTTTCTTCTTGAGGTCTTCCTCTGTCATGATGGTCACTCTCCGGTTGCTGTTGTCTGACAACACATCGATGACTATCTTGTTGATCTGTTCTTTCAGTCCGTTGATGAAGTCGGCAGGATCGTAGGTCTTGTGCTCGATGTCGCGGAGCTTCTTCTCCCAGATACCGGTCAGTTCACAACTCTTCAGCAGTTCCTCATGGATGGTGTCAATGAGTTCGATGCCTGTCGGGGTTGCCATCAGATTCTTGCGCTGGCGACGGATGTAGTGGCGCTTGAAGAGGGTCTCGATGATGCCGGCACGGGAGGATGGTCGGCCGATTCCGTTCTCCTTCAATGCTGCACGAAGTTCTTCGTCTTCTACGAATTTACCGGCTGTCTCCATCGCACGGAGCAGGGTTGCCTCGGTATAATACTTAGGTGGCGTGGTCCATTTCTCCGTCAGGGTAGGCTGATGTTCTCCCGATTCGCCTTTTGTGAAGGATGGGAGGGTTCTTTCTTCTACCACTTCCTTCTTGGCACCGTTTCCTGAGTCTGCATTTCCGTTGGCGTTATCTGTATCGTCGTCATCGGCATTCTTCGTATCCTTGGCATAGACTACTCGCCAGCCCGGTTCGAGAATCTCCTTACCGCTTACCTTGAACTCTATCTTCTCCGGTTTTGGTCCGTCTTCGTTGATGACTTCGCCCAATACGGTGGTGGTAGAGAATTTACAGTCCGGATAGAACACGCTGATGAATCGTTTGGCGATGAGATCATAGACATTCGCCTCCATATCGGTGAGTCCGGTTGGCGGAACTCCGGTTGGGATGATGGCGTGGTGATCGGTTACCTTGCTGTTATCGAATACCTTCTTGCTCTTCGGCAACTTCTTGCCGGTGGCTGCGAGTTGCTGGATGAGTGGGAGGTATTTCTGCTGACTGGCTATCTTTGCCTGGCTCACACCGTTCAGAATCTGCGGACATTTCGGATAGATATCGTCGGTCAGGAACTGGGTATCTACACGAGGATAAGTGGTGTACTTCTTCTCGTAGAGACTCTGGATGAGCTTCAGCGTAATATCGGCAGAGTAGGCAAACTTCTTGTTGCAATCCACCTGCAGTGAGGTGAGGTCGTAGAGATGAGGTGGCGCCTCGTTTCCCTTTTTCTTGCTTACATCGGTAACGGTGAAGGGTTTGCCGGCGATGGTGCTGAAAGCCTTCTCGCCTTCCTCCTTGCTGGTAAACTTGCCGCTGGTTGCCGTAAACTGGGTGTCGCGATAGATGGTGGCGAGTACCCAATAAGGCTCGGAAACGAAGTTGTCGATTTCCTTCTGGCGGTTTACGATGAGGGCAAGGGTAGGGGTCTGCACCCGACCGATGCTGAGCACCTGTCGATTCTGTCCATATTTCAATGTGTAAAGTCGGGTAGCGTTCATGCCGAGAATCCAGTCGCCGATGGCACGGGAAAGTCCGGCAAGATAGAGTGACTGGTATTCGGTCTGGTCTTTCAGTTCCTGGAAGCCCTGCTTGATGGCTTCATCGGTCATGGAAGAAATCCACAATCTCTTGACGGGGCATTTCGCCTGCGCTTTCTGCATCACCCATCTCTGGATAAGCTCTCCTTCCTGTCCGGCGTCACCGCAGTTGATGATGCTGTCGGCAGCCTGCATCAGTTTCTCGATGGTAGCAAACTGCTTCTTGATGCCTTCATCGTTGATGAGCTTGATACCGAATCGCTGTGGAATCATCGGCAACGCCGAAAGGCTCCAATGTTTCCACATCGGAGTATAATCATCCGGTTCCTTCAGCTCACAAAGGTGGCCGAAGGTCCATGTTACTTGGTAACCATTACCTTCCATATAACCGTCGCGTGCCGTGGTAGCCCCGATGATTCGGGCGATATCCTTGGCCACACTCGGTTTCTCTGCTATACAAACTATCATGTTTTATTCTTATTTCTGTTTGCAAAGGTACAATAAAATAATGAGATAGCCATCATTTCGCCTCCTTTTTCTCATTGCCGGGAATAAAAAAAGCCCTGTAAGGCTTGGGCACAATCTGGAACTTGTGCCTTGCCTTACAGGGCGTATTTTATAAATATCTGCGTAATCTTCGCAATCTGCGTGAGATAAAAATTATTCCCGCGTGCGATTACTCGTACTCCTGCCAGCTCTTAATCTGCAACTGGTCCTGGCTCAATGTGCAGAATGCCTCGATGAAGGCTGAAGCCAGACGGGCATTGGTGAACAGAGGAATGTTGTGGTCGATGGCGCCACGACGGATTCTGTAACCATTGGTCAACTCACGCTTGGTGTGATTCTTAGGGATGTTGACGATGAGGTCGAACTTGTGGTCGGCAATCATCTGCATCACGTTAGGAAGATCCTTTTGGTCCTCATCAGGCCATCCTACGGCTGTAGCCTTCACGTTGTTCTCGTTGAGGAACTTCGCTGTACCGGCTGTAGCATAGATGGTGTAACCGTTCTTCACCAGCGCCTGTGCAGCATCGAGCAGAGAAGCCTTCTCTTTGGCACCACCGCTTGAAAGCATGATGCCCTTGTCCTTAGAAGGAATCTTGTAGCCGGTAGCAATCAATGAGTTGAGCAATGCCTCCTCGAAAGTATCACCCATACAGCCTACCTCACCGGTAGAACTCATATCCACACCCAAAACTGGGTCGGCGTTCTGCAAGCGGGCGAATGAGAACTGGGATGCCTTCACACCCATACGGTCGATATCGAAAGCAGACTTATCCGGTTTCTGATATGGAGCATCGAGCATGATGCGGGTAGCCGTTTCGATGAAGTTGCGCTTCAATACCTTGCTCACGAATGGGAACGAACGGGATGCACGGAGGTTACACTCGATTACCTTTACATCACGACCCTTAGCCAGGTACTGGATATTGAAAGGACCAGAGATGTTGAGCTCCTTGGCGATGGCACGTGAAATCTTCTTGATCTGACGGGCTGTAGCGAAGGAAATCTGCTGGGCAGGGAAGGTCATGGTTGCGTCACCAGAGTGAACACCAGCATACTCTACGTGCTCTGAAATACCATACTCTACAATCTCACCGTTCTGGGCAACACCATCGAACTCAATCTCGTTGGTCTCTGTCATAAACTGAGAGATAACTACTGGGTATTCCTTAGAAACCTCAGAAGCTGCCTCCAGGAAGCGACGCAACTCATCATCATCGTGGCAAACGTTCATGGCTGCACCGGAAAGAACGTAGGAAGGACGAACGAGAACAGGATAGCCTACCTCGTCGATGAACTTCTGGACATCCTCCATTGATGTGAGGGCGCTCCACTTAGGCTGGTCGATACCCAACTTATCGAGCATGGCAGAGAACTTACCGCGGTTCTCGGCACGGTCGATGTTGACAGGAGATGTACCCAGGATTGGCACAGACTGGCGATGAAGCTTCATAGCCAGGTTGTTTGGAATCTGACCACCCACAGAAACAATCACACCACGTGGTGACTCCAGGTCGATGACATCGAGTACACGCTCGAATGAAAGCTCATCGAAGTAGAGACGGTCGCACATATCGTAGTCGGTAGATACGGTCTCCGGGTTGTAGTTGATCATGATTGACTTGTAACCCAACTTGCGGGCTGTATTGATGGCGTTTACTGAACACCAGTCGAACTCTACGGAAGAACCGATGCGGTAAGCACCCGAACCGAGAACGATGACAGACTTCTCGTTCTTGTAGTAGTTGATGTCGTAACCCTCTACAGCGTATGTCATGTAGAGATAGTTGGTGAGGTCAGGATGCTCGCTTGCCACAGTAGGGATGCGCTTTACGGCAGGAAGAATGTTCTGCTTCTTGCGCAGGGCACGAACAGCCAGTACCTCCTTCTCCATGTTGGTATCTTTGGTCTTCAATACGAAGCGCCCAATCTGGAAGTCAGAGAAGCCCAATACCTTAGCCTCGCGCAATACCTCGGCAGGAATCTCCTCCAGAGTATTATATTCAGAAAGCTTGTGCTTGTAATCTACGATATTCTTCATGCGCTCGATGAACCAAGGATCAATCTTGGTCAACTCCTCGATGCGCTCGATGGTGTAACCTTCCTCCAAAGCCTGGGCGATGGCGAAGATACGGAGGTCGGTAGGGTTAGAAAGTTCCTCATCCAAGTTATTAAACTTGGTGTGGTCGTTGCCTACGAAACCGTGCATTCCCTGACCAATCATACGGAGACCCTTCTGGAGCATCTCCTCGAATGAACGGCCGATAGACATGATTTCACCTACAGACTTCATGGAAGAACCAATCTTGCGGCTTACACCGGCAAACTTGGTAAGGTCCCAACGAGGAATCTTACAGATCATATAGTCGAGTGATGGAGCTACATAAGCTGAGTTAGGAGTACCCATCTCGCCAATCTGGTCGAGCGTATAACCGAGGGCAATCTTGGCAGCAACGAAGGCGAGCGGATAACCGGTAGCCTTAGAAGCGAGGGCAGAAGAACGGCTCAAGCGAGCATTGATCTCGATGATACGGTAGTCGTTGGTCTCAGCGTTGAAAGCATACTGGATGTTGCACTCACCCACGATGTTGAGGTGACGGACGCACTTCACGGCGATGTCCTGCAACATCTTCACCTGCTCGTCGGTAAGAGAACAGGTTGGAGCCACCACGATAGATTCACCTGTGTGAATACCCAGTGGGTCGAAGTTTTCCATAGAGGCAACGGTGAAGCAACGGTCGTTAGCATCACGGATGCACTCGAACTCAATCTCCTTCCATCCCTTCAGGCTCTCCTCAACAAGCACCTGAGGTGCGAAAGTGAAGGCAGATTCAGCAATCTCCTTAAACTCCTCTTCGGTCTTGCAGACACCAGAACCGAGACCACCCAGCGCATAGGCAGAACGGATCATGATAGGGTAGCCGATGTTGCGTGCCGCAGCCACAGCCTCCTCCATGTTCTCGCAAGCGTGGCTTACTGGAACCTTGAGGTCAACCTTGTTAAGCTCCTTTACGAAGAGGTCGCGGTCTTCCGTGTTCATGATAGCCTCTACCGAAGTACCCAACACATCCACACCATACTCCTTGAGCACACCGTTGAGGTAAAGTTCTGTACCAACGTTCAAACCCGTCTGTCCACCCCAAGCCAGCATGATGCCGTCTGGGCGCTCCTTCTTGATAATTTCAGTTACAAAAAAAGGTGTCACCGGCAAGAAATAAACCTTGTCAGCAATACCTTCACTTGTCTGAATTGTAGCAACGTTTGGATTAATGAGGACGGAACTAATACCCTCCTCGCGCAAAGCCTTGAGAGCCTGCGAACCGGAATAGTCAAACTCACCTGCCTGGCCGATCTTCAAAGCACCGGAACCCAGAACGAGGACTTTCTTAAGCTGTTTCTTCATCATTAAATATAACTATAAGTTTGTTCTTTATATGTCTTGGTATTTATGTTTTTAGCAACTAAACTGCATTTGCGTTAGTTCACAAATGGTAGACACACTATTTCTAGATGCAAAGTTACGCTATTTATTTGATTATTCCAAATTTTCTGCAATTCTTTACAGTTAAATAACATCAAATCTCATAATTTCTTCCCTAAAATCTTTTATTATTACTATTTTTTTGTTACTTTTGCAGCGGCTTTTAGTCATGTAGAAAAAGAATAAACAAATAGCAAACAAGATAAATATAACAACAATGAAAGTCGGATTATTCGTCCCTTGTTATGTGGATGCCCTTTACCCTGAAGCGGGTGTGGCTACATACAAGTTGCTTAAGCATTACGGACTAGACGTGGGTTATCCCGAAAAACAGACTTGCTGCGGCCAGCCAATGGCTAATGCCGGTTTTCAGGACAAGTCGGAGAAGGTCATAGAGACATTTGATGAGCTGTTCAAGGATTACGATTATATCGTAGCTCCTTCTGCCTCATGTGCTGCTTACGTAAAGGTGTATTATCCTAAAATCCTTGAGGGTAAGCACGAGTGTATTTCCTCAAAGAAAATCATGGATGTTGTGGAGTTCCTTCACGATGTGCTGAAGGTGGATCATGTGCCGGGCAAGTTCCCGCATGTGGTGAGTGTACACAACAGTTGCCACGGTGTGCGCGAACTGGGATTGTCATCTCCTTCTGAGCGCCACATCAAGCCTTTCAACAAAATCATTGACTTATTAAATATGGTGGAAGGTATTACCATCCACGAACCGGAGCGTAAGGATGAGTGCTGCGGATTCGGCGGTATGTTCTCTATTGAGGAACCTGCCGTTTCTACCCGTATGGGCGAGGACAAGATCAAGCGCCACATGGCTACAGGTGCTGAGTATGTAACGGGTCCGGATTCTTCCTGCCTGATGCACATGGCGGGAATCGCCAAGAAGGAGAAGATGCCGATCAAGTTTATTCATGTTGTTCAAATATTAGCTGCAGGACTATGAGTACAGAACATTCCAAGAGAGCTGCGAAGTTTACGCAGAATGTAGAGAAGACCACCTGGCACGATGCTACCTTCTGGTCTGTTCGTCAGAAAAGAGATAGAATGGCGCAGGGACTTCCTGAGTGGGAAGATCTCCGCGAGCATGCGTCTGAAATCAAGATGCACACAATTACCCATCTTGCCGATTATCTCGATATGTTTTCCAAGAATCTGGAGAGCCGCGGGGTAAAGGTTCACTGGGCAAAGGATGCGCAGGAATTCAATGAGATTGTGCTCGGTATTCTGAAAGACCATAACGTGAAGAAGATGGTGAAGTCGAAGTCAATGCTCACCGAGGAGTGCGAGATGAATCCTTATCTGGAGCAGCACGGCATTGACGTGGTGGAGACCGACCTGGGTGAGCGCATCATCCAGCTTCTGGGTCAGAAGCCTAGCCATATCGTGATGCCTGCCATCCACCTGAAGCGTGAGGAGGTAGGAAAGATGTTCGAGGAGAAGGGTATCTCCAAGGAAATCGGCAACTATGATCCTACTTATCTGACCCGCTGTGCCCGTCATCATCTCCGCGACCAGTTTATGGAAGCCGGAGCAGGTATGACTGGCTGTAACTTCGGTGTGGCTGCTACCGGCGATTGCGTGGTTTGCACCAACGAGGGTAATGCGGATATGACCACTTCCATGCCTAAGCTCCATATCGTAGCGATGGGTATTGAGAAACTGGTTCCTGATTATAAGTCTTTGGCTGTATTCCAGCGCCTGCTTTGCCGCTGCGGTACTGGTCAGCCTACTACCGCCTTCACTTCTCATTTCCGTCAGGCTCGTCCGGGTGCTGAGATGCATGTGGTATTGGTGGATAACGGCAGAAGCGACATTCTCGCTGATAAGGACCACTGGCAGACGTTGAAGTGTATGCGCTGCGGTGCCTGCATGAATACCTGTCCGGTTTATCGCCGTTCGGGTGGTTACAGCTACACCTATTTTATTCCGGGTCCTATCGGTGTGAACCTGGGTATGCTGAAGAATCCTCAGAAGTACAGCGATAATGTTTCGGCATGTACTTTGTGCTTGTCATGCGATAATGTCTGTCCTTCCAAGGTAGGACCGGGTTCTCAGATTTATGTCTGGCGCCAGAGTCTGGAGAAGTTGGGCAAGGCAGATCCTGTGAAGAAGGCGATGTCGAATGGTATGAAGTATCTCTTCGACCGTCCTGCGCTCTACACCACTGCCCTGAAGTTTGCTCCGCTTGTCAATCTGGTTCCTGAATGCTGCACGCACTTCAGCAATTGGAATGCCTGGGGCATCGGTCACGCTATGCCTGAGTTTGCAAAGAAGAGTTTTCATCAATTATGGAAGGAGGGAAAAGTAAAATGAAGAAAGAAGATTTCCTGAACAAGTTGCGCAAGAATACGCATGTTCAATTCGATATGCCTGCCGTAGATGTGAAGGGTATCCAGTATGAGGATACGCTGAAACAGTTTATTGAGATGACGGAATCGGTAGGTGGCCATGTGATAGAAGCGAAGGAGGGTGAGAGTCTGGATGAGCTGGTGAAGAAGGCTTATCCGGAAGCCAAGGTCTTTGCCTCTCATCTGCCAGAAATCACGATTGCCCAGAAGAATCCTGATACGGTGACTGAGGCTAATGACCTGAATGGTACTGATGTGGGTATTGTTCGTGGTGAAGTGGGGGTTGCCGAGAATGGCTGCGTCTGGATTCCTCAGACCATGAAGGAGAAAGCGGTGCTTTTCATCTCGGAATACCTTGTGATATTCCTCGAAAAAGAGAAGATTGTGAACAATATGCATGAGGCTTATGCCCGTATTGAGATGGATCCGAAGTACAATTTCGGTACTTTCATCAGTGGTCCTTCCAAGACTGCCGATATCGAGCAGGCTCTGGTTATGGGTGCGCAAGCTGCTCGTGGTGTGACAGTTATACTCTTGTAAAAGGCAGAAATCCCGAAACTCACTATCGTGTGAACTTCGGGATTTCTCTTTATACTGTCCATTCATAGGTGTCGTAAACCACGCCTCTTCCTCCGAAACCTTCTTTCTGGTAGATGAGGCTGGTGTTGAGCACCTTTCCTCCTTCTTCATTAGATGTTCCGAAATCGAAATAATCAAAATCCTTATACCTTATATTAATGAGATTCAGAAACAAAGCATCGAGTGCATGCGCCTTTTTTCCCTCTTCTGATGCGGAAATATACTGCGTGTGAACCACTTTTCTGCTGATGTACAGAACGGTTCCGCCTAGCATCTTGCCAGATTCTTCTCGGGCAACATACAGTTTGATATTGTCAGGGAAAGATGTTTTCAGTCTGCTCATCTCTTGCAAGGTATGAACAGGATGAGCCTGATAGGTATTCATCAGGTTTTCGGTTAAAATGCTCCAAAACGTTTCGTAATCCTCACTTTCTTCAATGAAGATTCCTTTTCCCAGAGCTTTCCTTGCGCCCGATTTTCTGATATTATACCATTTCAGTGGATGCTTCAGGTCGATGACAGCCGCAATGTTTCTGGCGCAGATTTGCGCCCGGCATTCCTTGAAGAGAGCATAGAGGTCTTCTTCGGCTGGCAGTTGCTGGTAAATCCAGGGTATCGGTTTGTAGATGCACTTCCGGAAACCTGCCTGCTTCAGGTATGTGTTGATGGCAACGAAAACCTGACAGATATTTTCTGCTGAGGCGTGTCCGGTAGTGAGCAGTCCGGCATAGGTGAGTCCCTGATGAGAATAGAAAACATCTCCGTCCTCATTGGCAGGGAGTAAGGCATAGAGCTTGTTGTTGTGGAAAATCATGAGCGAATGGTCATGGAAACGGTCGCTGTGATAATCCATGTAGGAGCGGTTGAGAAGGAAGGTGGCGTTGCGTGCATGTTCTACATAGGCATTCCAGACTTCCTTGTCTGCATCGTTGTATTTTCTGATCTCAAACATGATTTTTAGCGTTATTGATTCTCGGTCTTTGAGAGATTAGGACTTTGGGATGAACTGATGAATCTGAGATATTCGTCATATTCGCGTATGTAGTCTTCTTCCTCAAACTTGTGGGAAGCCAGAACCAGACACAATGAGCCGGAAGAGAAATCATCCAGTGTTCGCCAGATATTGACATCTACGAACAGTCCCTCCCAAGGGTGGTTAAGATGATAGGTCTTCTTCTGTTCTCCATTATCCAGTGTTACCGAAAAGGAACCGCTGGCTGCTATGATGAATTCCTGGCATTTCTTGTGAGCATGGCCACCGCGACTTTCTCCGCCCGGAACATCATAGGTCCAGTAGGTACGGGCAATGGCAAAGGGAATATGGGTTTCTCCCTCTGCCACTGTCAGGTTGCCTCTTGGGTCGAATATCTTGGGTAATGTGATAATTCTTCCTAATTCTTTCATGTCTATTTCTTCATGTATGGGTCGGTTCCCAATACAGTCTTTGCCAGACGCTTTGCCTTGTCGCGGAGCTGGTTGAGGTCATCGCCCTTCTCGCCGTAGCAGAGTACGACGCCCATGCGGCGGCCTACGTGAGCCTCTGGCTTGCCGAAGATACGGATGCGGGTATGGTCTTCCTTCAGCGCATCGAGCATATTGTAGTTTAATGGCTCGGTGCTTTCCTCTGGCGAGAGGATGACGGCAGAACAGCCGATGTGCTCCAGATGGATTCCGGCGATAGGCAAGCCCATCACGGCACGGAAGTGGAGCTCAAACTCGCTCAGGTTGGTGGTGTGACCAAGGGTTACCATACCTGTATCGTGTGGACGAGGACTCAACTCAGAGAAGATAACCTCGCCCTGCTTGCTCAGGAAGAACTCTACGCCCCAGAGACCGGCACCTGTCAATGCCTTGGTTACTTCGCCGGCAATGTGCTCAGCCTTCTTCAAAGCCTCTTCAGGAATCTGGAATGGCTGCCAACTCTCGCGGTAGTCGCCGCCCTTCTGTACGTGGCCTATAGGTGGACAGAAGAGGGTAGGACCGTCTTTCTGGGTGACGGTGAGCAGGGTGAACTCAGAATCGAAGTCGATAAATTCCTCGATGATTACTTCCTTCACGTCGCCACGACCTTCTTCCATTGCCTCCTTGTAAGCCTCCTTCAGTTCATCATCGTTGTGAACATAGCTCTGACCATGGCCGCTTGAACTCATCAGAGGTTTCACTACGCATGGGAAACCGATTTCATCGGCAGCGTTCTTAAACTCCTCGAAGGTCTTGGCATAGAAATACTTGGCGGTGCGCAGACCCAGTTCCTTGGCGGCAAGGTCGCGGATGGCACGGCGGTTCATGGTGTAGTTTACGGCACGGGCAGAAGGCACAACCTGGATGCCCTCCTTCTCGAAGTCGAAGAGTCGCTCGGTGCGGATAGCTTCAATCTCAGGCACGATGATGTCTGGGTGATGTTTCTCTACCACTGCGGTCAATGCGTCGCCATCGAGCATCGAGAACACTTCTCGCTCGTCGGCTACCTGCATGGCTGGTGCATTGTCATACTTGTCGCAAGCGATGACGTACTGTCCTGCTCGCTTTGCGGCGATGGTAAATTCTTTGCCCAGTTCGCCTGAGCCCAAAAGCATAATCTTCTTCATTTATATGATGTTTAATATTTTATGTCCCTAAAATAAATCACTAATCACTAATAATTAATCACTAAGTCCGAACTTCTTTCTGATAAATTCTGCGATAAACTTCTCTGTTTCTTCGATTCCCAGATGGCTGCTGTTGATGCAGAGGTCGTAGCTCTCGCTGTGTCCCCACTTCTTGCCTGTATAGTAATCGTAGTAAGAGGCGCGCTGCTCCTCGTGGCTTTCGATGAACTTGCGGGCGGAGGCTCTGTCGATGTCCTTTCGCTTGCATACTGCCTTGATGCGATCGTCGATGTTGGCGGTGATGAAGATATTAATCACATTCTTGTAATCACGCAGCACATAGTCGGCGGTTCTGCCCACAAACACGCAGTTGCCCTCATCGGCAGCCTTTCTGATAGCGTCGCTCTGGAACTTGTACAGACCTTCCTGCGAGAAGTCGTTGTGATAGAAATTGTTATCGCTCAGGAAGGGCAGATGAGTATGGAAGAGAGACTTGAAGAATCCCTTCTGCTCATCGTTCTGCTCGAAGAATTTCTCAGAGAATCCACTCTCCTTGGCGGCAAGATTCAGCAGCTCACGGTCGTAACATTTGCAACCGAAATCCTCAGCCAGCTTCTCGGCGATGATATGGCCGCCGCTACCTATCTGGCGACCCACGTTTATGATAATCTTATTCATAATTTATAGTTTATAATTTATAGTTTATAGGGCAATCTTGCTAAACGGCGAAGCTGCTATTAACTATTAACTTTTAGCTGTTCTTGGTGTTGTCTTTTCAGCTTGTTCATGTACCATGACATTACGATGGCAGCGATGACTGCGGCTGAGAAGTCGGAGATAGGCATACTGTACCATACTCCATCAATGTCCCATATCATCGGCAGGAAAGCCAGGAGCGGCAAGAGGATGAGCAACTGTCTCGACAAGGAGAGGAAGATACTGATCTTCACCTTTCCGATGCACTGGAAGAAGTTGGTGATAACCATTTGGAACCCGATGACCGGGAAGCAGAACATCACCACTCTGATAGCCTTGATGCCCAGGTCTATCAGATGCTTATCGGTAGTAAACATTCTCGCGCAGTAGTAAGGCAGGAACATCGCTATCAGCCAGCCCGTTACCATAATGGCGGTGGCGGCAATGATGCTCAGGTTCAATACGCGCATCAGTCGGTCCAGTTTCTGGGCTCCATAGTTGTATCCGGCTATAGGCTGCATTCCTTGATTTACGCCAAACACGAACATCACGAACACCATCGCAATACCATTGGCTATTCCGTAGGCTCCCACGGAGAGGTCGCCTCCGAACCGCACCAGCTGGTTGTTGATGAAGATGACGATGATGCAGGCGCACACGTTCATCAGGAAAGGCGAAATGCCGATGGCAAGGATATTATCCACGAGTTTCCTCTTCAGTCTGTAGATGCCTTTCTTGAAGTGGAGCAGTTCACTCTTGTTGCTGAAGAGCTTGATCTGCCACATCAGCGCCATCAGCTGCGAAAGGATGGTGGCGATGGCGGCACCCTGTATTCCCCATTTGAAAACGAGGATGAAGAGGGCATCCAGTATCACGTTCATCACCACCGTAAAGATGGTGGCAAACATCGCCTGCTTGGGCTTGCTCGCTGCTCGGAGCAGGGCGTTCATGCCGAAATACATGTGGCTCACCACATTGCCCAGCAGGATGATGACCATATACTCATGAGCATAGACGAGTGTCTGGTCGCTGGCTCCGAAGAATCTCAGGATAGGGTCGAGGAAGAGCAGACAGATGATGCTCAGTCCGATACCGATGATGAGATTCAGAGAAATTGTGTTACCCAGAATGTTTTGCGCTGTGGCATAGTCTTTTTGTCCCAGCTTCACGCTGATGGCAGTAGATGCTCCTACGCCCACACCGGCTCCGAAAGCGGCGGTGAGGTTCATGAAGGGGAAGGTGATGGCGAGACCTGAGATGGCCATGGCTCCCACACCCTGACCGATGAATACTCGGTCAACGATGTTGTAGAGTGAGGCGGCGGTCATCGCAATCATCGCTGGCAAGGCATACTGAACGAGCAGCTTGCCCACCGGCTTCGTACCTAATTCTAATGTCGCTTGTTTATTTTCCATTTATATCTGTTTTTTCCTCATAGCCGCTCGCCCTGCTTTTTTCAGAATGCAATTGCAGCGGCTACTTGTCTGCAAAAGTACAAAAAATATCTGATACCTTATTATATATATGAGAAAAACTTGCATTTCATGATAAAAACTTCCCTTTTCCTTTGGTGTTTTCGTACAATTTCTGTACTTTTGCACTTCAGAATAAACAATTCAACTCATTAACAAATGCAATACAAAAATATTGCAGCAACGACAATAACAAACCGGACTACCGATATAATGATGAAAAAATTTTTGATGCTTTATGCATTTTTAATGACCGCTCTTTCTTTGTTTGCTCGCGAAGACAGGGTTAGCAATTTTGAGCAACTGATGCGGTTGCCCCGCATCGCCGAAACCGATATGGTGTCGTATCCGGGAGGCAAGTGTATGATGTATCGTCTTTATCTCAGAGACAAAGATCTCAGTCACACTCCCTTCTCGGTAAGTCGCCCTGCAGATTTTCTCTCTCCCCGTTCCATAGAGCGCAGAAAGAGACAGAATCTGCCCATCGATGTTACCGATTTGCCTGTGGCTCCTGCTTATGAGCAGGCTGTAAGCGAGGCAGGCATCGAGATTGTGGGCAAAAGCAAGTGGAACAATACCCTGCTGGTCCGCATTCATAAGGAGAAGGAACTACGGAAACTGGATGATCTCGATTTCATCACCCGGAAGATGAAGGTCTTCTCTGCTCCCGATTCTGTCAGTCAACGCGTCAGAAGTAGCGTTCGCAGGGGATTGAACGATTGGACTGGTGGAGTAGGCGAATATGGTGCTGCCGATGCGCAGATCCAGTCGCTTAACGGCAAGCGGCTGCATGGAACCGGACATTTGGGAAAAGAAATGATGATTGCTGTCTTCGACGGCGGATTCATGAATGTGGATAAGATTCCGGCGCTGCATAATATCAGATTGGCGGGCATTAGGGACTTTGTGGTTCCTCAATCCAAGAATATTTTCGCCGAGATGGAGCATGGAACAATGGTGCTTTCTACGATGGCTGCCAACGAACCCGAAAGATTCGTGGGAGTGGCGCCTGAGGCTCAATATCTGCTGGTGCGCTGTGAAGATGAGCGCACAGAGAGTCTGGCAGAAGAGGATTACTGGGCTTTTGCGGCTGAATATGCTGACAGTTGCGGCGTGGATGTCATCAATTCTTCGTTAGGCTATCATGGCTTCGATGATGCGTCTACCAACCATCATTATTATGAGCAGGACGGCAATTCTACCCTCATCTCCCGCACCGCTTCGATGTGTGCTGACAAGGGAATCATCTGTGTCAATTCTGCAGGAAACGACGGAATGGGAAGCTGGAAGAAAATCAATTTCCCTGCCGATGCACGCAATATCCTTACCGTGGGCAGCGTAAACGAAATGGGCGAGAATGCGGCTTTCAGTGCCGTGGGACCTACTGCTGACGGCAGAATCAAGCCTGATGTGATGGCTTACGGAAGTCCCACCTGTGTGATTACGGGCCGTGGAAATATCATCAATGATAACGGAACGTCTTTCTCTTCTCCGCTCATCGCCGGAATGGTAGCGTGTCTCTGGCAGGCTTTGCCTCAGAAGACGGCTAAGCAGATTATGAAACTCGTGAGATTGGCTGGTAATAATCAGCATCATCCCGATAATGTATTCGGATATGGTGTGCCTGATTTCTGGAAGGCTTATCAGACGGGAAAAGCGATGAAGTAAGTGAAAAGTGAAGAACGAAGAGTGAAGAATTTAGAGTGAAGAGCAATATATGAAGCAAAGGTTATCTCTCTATGAATTGAACTCCATGGTCCGCGACATCATTTCGATGTCCTTGCCCGACAGCTATTGGGTGGAAGCGGAACTCTCCGAGGCTCGCGAGGGATACGGCGGGCACTGCTATCTGGAACTCATCGAGAAGGATGAGCGGTCTAATACGCCCATTGCCAAGGCGCATGCCTCCTGCTGGCGAAACCGATGGATGTTCATCAAACCGAATTTCGAGCGCATCACCGGACAGCGCATTCATGCCGGAATGAAAGTACTGCTCAAGGTACACGCGCAGTTTCATGAGAACTATGGCTTCTCCTGGATAGTAGATGATATTGACCCTAACTATACGATGGGCGATATGGCGCGCAAGAGGTTGGAAATCATCAATACGCTGAAAGCAGAGGGCGTATTCGAACTGCAGAAGGAGTTGGCACTCCCGATGTTCTGCCAGCGCATCGCCGTCATTTCCAGTGCTACGGCAGCAGGTTATGGTGATTTCTGCAACCAGCTTGCCGATAACGATTATGGTCTGCAGTTTCAAACCCGCCTCTTTCCGGCTACGATGCAGGGCGAGGGGGTAGAGCAGAGTGTGATAGCTGCTCTCGACAGTATCAATGCCGAATGGGAACAGTTTGACTGCGTAGTCATCATCCGAGGCGGTGGCGCTACGAGCGATCTCTCGGGTTTCGACACCCTGGCGCTAGCCGAGAATGTGGCAAACTTCCCGCTGCCTATCATTACGGGAATAGGACATGAAAGGGACGAGAGTGTGCTGGATATGATTTCTTTCCAGCGTGTAAAGACACCGACAGCCGCTGCCGCCTTCCTCGTTAATCATCTTACTGAGGTTTATGCCCGTGTGGTGAATGCGCAAGAGGCTATCGTGCAGAATGTGAAGCACCGTCTGCAGGTAGAGAAGATGAGGCTCGACAGATTGAGCAACACGATTCCTGTCCAGTTTTCACTGGTGAAGACGAAGCAGGGAGCCTATCTCGACCGCTTGATGAGCCGTTTAAGCACAAATGTCCAGTCGAAACTATCGGAAACCCAGCGCCATTTCGAGATTCTTTCTCAGAATATTCAGCCGATATTGGAAAGGAAGATGCTCAACGAGAGTCATCGTCTGCAGCTTCTTTCCCAGCGCATTCAGGCACAAGACCCCGAATTGTTGCTGAAACGTGGCTACAGCATCACGCTGAAAGATGGCAAAAGTATCCGTTCTGCCTCGCAACTGAAGTCTGGCGACATCATCGAAACGAGGTTTGCCGAGGGCAGCGTGAAGGCAAAAGTTGAATAATAGTTTATAATTTATAGTTAATAGTTTATACCTATCTGGCTAAACGGCGAAGCCGCTATAAACTATTAACTCTTAACTAAAATAGGATTATGGAAAAAGAAGAAATGAAATACGAACAAGCCGTAAGAGAGCTTGAAGAAATCGTAGAAAGAATGGAGAATGATGAACTCGATATTGATCAGCTCTCCGAGCAGTTGAAACGTGCCAAAACTTTGGTGAAACTCTGTAAAGACAAACTCACCAAGACTGATGAGGAAATCAAGAAACTCCTCAGCGAGGATTGATTTACGATAAGCAGAAACTTGTTGGAAATTGTAGAAGAAAGTTGAATTTTCGCACACGGATCTCACGGATTTTGGCTCCTTCTGAGTTTTGGCTGTGAGGCTTAGTGAGTACCGTTGCTTGCAACGAAGAAGATCCGTGAGATCTGTGAGATCCGTGTGCGACTTAAATACCATCCGTAAATATGATACTTAGGCATCGTAACCATGATACTTAGGCATCGTAACTATCTTGTTTACGGCCGGTGGGTAACTAGGGTGAGTAGGAAATCGCTTTTTCTGGGAGTCTATATATATACTATATCTTTCCTATAGTAAACGAACCTTTACATAAGGAAACTCTTAGAAAGTACTCTCCCCTTACTTACCCTACCCACCCGTAGAAGGGCAGGTCGGGGGCGGTATCCTGCTGCGAATAGTCATCCTCTGCTCTTGGCGATGAAGTCGGTGAAGGGTGAACCCCGATGCCAACCTTTAGCGTTAATAATGTGTTAAAAGCACTATATAACCCATTATAATAGAGACTCTTATATTTCTAGCATGCGCTGTATATACAAAGTTCTTTTTACTAGGGTTCACCCCTGAGCCGAAAAGGTGAATGCTTGGGGCAAGTGTTCACTCCGCTGTTCACCAATCGGCAACCTAAGATTGCTTCAGCCCTCGTTCTTGAAAGCTGCTGCGAATTTAAGAAAAAAGGTTGAGACCGCCAAGAATCCTGTACCTACATATATAGGTACAAAAAGGCGATGATTTTATAATAGCTTAACAAAAGATATTCAAATTTTTTAAATATATTAAGAGATGACACGATTTACAAAAACTAAAAAGGCACTGCGCGCTTTGACGGATACCATTCTCGGCGGCAGTAGCAATGTGGTACGCACCTTAAAGGTGGCTGGCCACATGAATGAGAATTCAGTCAAGCATGTCTAAGAGGGTTATGCCAGTCATACCCAGTCCTATTGCCTTCTTCGTTCTTCGCTGAAGAAGCATCACTGCACCAAAGACCAGGTGATGCAGATAATGGACTATCTTGACAACATGGAAGAGGAGTATCACAAGTCCTACCCCGACGATCCCTGCCCGATGGACGGTGGCTATAAGGCGAGCTTCGAAAGGTTTGTGATAGAATCCTTGAGAGCAGAGTGAGGAATGTTGAATTTTCCCGCGCGGATCTCACGGATCTTTAGAAACTTACGATTTTTCCGTTCTTAAGCAACATATTCGTGTAATTCGTGCAATTCGTGTTCAGTAACCCCAATAAGCAATTCGCGTGCAGGTTGATTTTTGAACACGAATCTCTCGAATCTCAGTAAGCATGATACAATATAACTTTTTTCAAAAACTGATAGGTGTAACTACTTGTAATATAGTGGGGACGCTGTATTGGTGGTATACATATAAAGTATTTAATGATTGAAAAATAAATTAAGTAGATGAAAATAGTATTAAGTACTGATAGTATGATTTCTGCAGTGCGCCTTAAAGGTGCGATATTGCGAGCTGTAAAGGGTGAGAATTCCGATATTTCTATCGAAACCTGGAGCTATGTCAGGACAAGTGATAATTTTGATGTCATATATCATAATAAGGAACAGTATGTAAATGATCCTACAAAGAATGTTCTTTTTAAAGTGGTGCAAGATGGCAATGATGTATTATTAACTGTTGCATGGTGGAAGAGAAACCCTGACCCTTCATGGGAAATAAGAAGTCTTCATGTTGGGCGTTTGGTTGAGCTTTTGTTGACTTATTTCAAAAATAAGTTTATCAGTTTTAAAATTGTGGATTTTAATTAGAAAGATTATGGTTTCAATCACCCGTGAAGATGGAGAGGTCAGCAATGAACTTTTATCAGGAATTACTGATAATTTAAAGTTCTTCATCGAAAATATAACTTGCGTAAGAGAAACATTTGGTTTTAGTCAGACTACATTATCAACGCAATTAAATAAAACGCGTAAAGAATTAGCTGAGTTTATAAACCATAATAATATCAGTGAGAAAGAGGACGAAATAGTTATCCCTAACACTAAGCGTAAAAGCTATCGTAATCTGGAAAGAAGTGTTAGAAGAGCAGAACAAGCTTTTAACTTGATTCCTCCTAGCTATTTAGTTTCATTGGTTTCTTTATTTGATTCTTTTTATGCAGGTCTTGTAAGATGTATTTATAATTTATGTCCTGAAAAATTGCAAGATAGTGATATGTCCTTTAAATATAGAGACTTGAAAGACTTGGATTCTGTTAGAGAGGTAAAGCAGATTATAGTAGAAAATAAAATAGAAAATCTCTTAAGAGGTTCTCATGAGGAGCAATTCAAATGGCTAGCTTCTGCAATAGGAGTTTCTACATTAATGCAGTTTCAAGGATGGAGCGAATTTATCGAGATTACAGAGCGTAGAAATTTATTTGTGCATGCAAATGGAAAAGTTTCAGCTCAATATATAAACATTTGTAAAAAACACAAATCTATTGATGGTAATATTTCTATAGGTTCTACCTTAGAAGTAAGCAAAGAATATTTTGAGAATGCATTTAAAAATTTATATAAGATAAGCATAATGCTTTCTTATATGTTATCTTGTAATGTATACTTGGCGAAATTTACTGATGATCAGAATTCGGTTGATAAACATTTAATATCTCGCATATTTGAACTTATATCAGATGAATTGTATGACGTTGCAATAGATGTGTCGATATTTGCATTAGGCGTGAAGTTTAAGCATTCTATATACGACAAGTGTTTCTTTACATTAAACTTAGCTCAGGCTTATAAATGGGCAAATAATCAAGAAAAATGTATAGAAGTGCTCAGAAATGAAGATTGTTCAGCATGGAGAGATGAATTCTTGCTTCCAAAATATGTACTAGAAGATGATTACGAAAGTGCATATAATCTGATGGCAAAGGTGGGTGACAACAATGGAGTTCTAACAGCTACAGCTTATAGAGATTGGCCTATCTTTAAAGAAATAAGAAAGGAAACAAAATTCTCAGATTTGTTCCATGAGATATTTGGAGAACAATTAAGAGAAAATGTTAATGTTGGTAACGAAAAAATGATTAATGAAGAAAATGTTGCCAATAAAGAAGTTCAATAAGTAATTCAATTATGATACAACCAAAGATTTCAGTAGTTACGGTATGCTACAATGCCGTCTTTGCAATTGTGATGTCGCCTTTTCGTAATAGTTAATGCCCAGGCGGTCCCATCCCGCATAACATGGCGTAGACCGCTTTGGTCCGCCAACCTTAGAGCGTAGCGGTTCCGAGCACCGAGTAGGGCGGTTTCCTTCTTCTCGCCTGAGGAGAGAAGACCGAGATGAGAGGTGGAGCCTTCTTTAATGGTAAAGAAGGACGGGTTGATTTTAGAAAAACAGCACTATCATGTAACAGCAGTAGATGTAATCCCAGAGAAGGTGGAGAAACTCAACAATAAGATTTCTCCAATCCAGGACGATTACATCGAAAAGTATTGTTATATCGCTGCAGCGTAGGCAAGGACATCTGCTTGCATGAATGCAAGAACTGCGTCGTTCATGCAGCCGATGAAAGCAAGGTAGTAGTTCATGGCTTGGATGGCTATATCGTAGCCGAGAAGAATGGACAACTGCTTGTTTGCTCCTTGAAAGAATAACAAAGAATTAAAGAATTTGGAAAATAATGGCACAATCAGTAAAAGTTAATTATATACTTAATCTCATTAATACGGGAACGCAGATGCTGTTCCCATTGATAACCTTTCCTTATGTTTGCCGAGTTATAGAGGCTGATGGAATCGGACAGATCAATTTCTTCCAGTCTATCATCAGCTATATCTCCTTATTCACTTGTCTTGGCATTCCGATGTATGCTATCCGAGAGATAGCAAGAGATAGAAATGATGTGGTACAGATGAATCGAACAGCAATGGAGATCCTGTTGTTGCATTCGATGCTGACATTGGTGGGATATGCTATTGTCGCTATCCTTTGTTTGGCAGTTCCGCAGATTCAAGTCAATATCCCATTGTTCTTGATTCTGAGTCTAACCATCTTCTTTACGGCAATAGGATGCGAATGGTTCTATCAGGGAATAGAGGATTTTAAGTATATCACCATACGAGGATTGATTATCAAGACAGTCTCGGTAGTGCTCTTGTTTATCTTTGTGAAGAGCAAGACGGATTTGCTATACTATGGTTGCTATACCGTCTTTGGAGTCTTAGGTGGTAATATCTTCAACTTCTTCCGACTTCGTAAGTACATCCAGCGTGAGAATATCATCTTCTCAGAACTTCATATCAAACGACATATCAAGCCTGTATTGAAGGTCTTCTCATTTTATGTTGTCACAAGTATCTATCTGCAACTTAATACCATATTGCTAGGATTTTTGAAGGATGCTTTGGCTGTGGGATATTTCGCAGCAGCAACCAAGGTTGTGCAAATGTTGTTGAGATTAGCAGCCTGCCTAGGTTCTGTTATGATGCCACGAGCTTCTCATCTCATAGCAGAAAATAGGGAAAATGAGTTCAATCATCTGATTCAGAAATCATACGATTTCACTCTGGCTATCTCTCTTCCTATAACAATAGGTCTTATATTTTGTGCATCAAGTCTTATCATGGTTTTATGTGGTGCCAAATTTGATTCCTCCATCTTGCCGTCTCAGATTATTGCACCTACTATATTAATGGTTGCAATTTCTAACGTTTTTGGCATTCAGGTGTTGTATCCTAAGGGGAAAATCAATATTGTAACATTGTGTTGCGGTATAGGAGCGATAGCAGATTTGATTCTAAATCTCTGCTTAATCCCGTTCTTCTCTTATATCGGAACGTCAATCGCTTATCTGGGGGCAGAGATTGCAACTACAGTCTCGATGTATTTCATCGGTCGCAGGTATATACCTATAATATATTTTAAAAAATCTCATCTCACTTATGTGTTAGGGTGTGTTGTGATGGCTTTTGCCTTATATGGCGTAAGTCTTTTGCAACTCTCTTCATTGTCAACCCTCGTTCTTCAGGGATGTTGTGGATTATTGGTGTACTTCATTGTTCTATGTGTTTGTAAGGATGAAATGCTGGTTCAATTATTGTCAAAAATTTAAAGATAAAAGTTTTATGAAGAAAGATTACGATTACTTAATCGTAGGCTCCGGTCTTTACGGAGTCACATTCGCTCATCTTGCCCACAAGCAGGGCAAGAAGTGCTTGGTGATAGACAAGCGAGCTCACTTGGGGGGCAATATCTATTGTGAGAGCATCGAGGGTATTAACGTGCATAAGTATGGCGCACATATCTTCCATACATCCAACAAGAAGGTGTGGGACTTTGTGAACTCTATCGTTGAGTTTAACCGCTATACCAATTCACCTGTTGCTAACTATAAAGGCAAACTTTATAATTTACCTTTCAATATGAATACCTTCTATCAGATGTGGGGCGTAACCACGCCAGAGGAGGCACAGGCGAAGATTGATGAGCAGAAGGCGGAAGCTGTGGCTCGTATGAAAGCTGATGGCGTTACAGAACCTCGTAACCTGGAGGAGCAGGCTCAGGTATTGATAGGAAAAGACATTTACGAAAAACTTATCAAGGGTTATACAGAGAAGCAGTGGGGGAGAAAATGTACTGAACTTCCTGCATTCATTATCAAGCGCCTACCTGTTCGTCTTATCTTCGATAATAACTACTTCAATGATAAGTATCAAGGAATCCCTGTTGGTGGCTACAACAAACTGATTGATGGCTTACTTGAAGGAGTAGAGACAAAGACGAATGTTGATTTCTTTGAGAATCGCTCTTATTGGGAGGGTATCGCTGACAAGATAGTTTTTACAGGCAAGATAGATGAATTCTATAATTACCAGTTTGGTAAACTAAACTATCGTACAGTACGTTTTGAGACAGAGATTATTGATAAACCAAATTATCAGGGCAATGCAGTTGTGAACTATACAGAGCGTGAAGTACCTTACACTCGTGTTATTGAGCACAAGCACTTTGAAATGTTTGGTCAAGATGTATATGAAAATCCAAAGACCGTCATTTCGAAAGAGTTCTCCACAGAGTGGAAGGATGGAATGGAACCATATTATCCTGTGAATGACAAACTGAATTCCGAGCTATATGCCAAGTACAAAGGTCAGGCAGACAAGGAAGAGAATGTCATCTTCGGTGGTCGCCTTGCGGAATATAAATACTACGACATGGCTCCTATTATAGAGAAGGTAATGGAGAAGTTCTGATACTGCAAATTTCTTCACTCATTGTTCCGATGAAACCTATTCTCATATCAGAATGCGGAATCTTAAGGATAGCATCGAGTGGATAGGCTATAAGGTCAATGAGCTCAATAACCTCAATAACGTCATCTCTGGGATAGACTATAACTCCCCAATTATGTTCATAGATATAGCGAAGGGAGGGGGAAAAAGGTTTTGAGAGTGTGGTTAATTGGAAAAATAAATTAGAAACACAGCAGGCGGATTGCCCTCAGTTTATTTTATAAGCTACTTTTCGGCTGTTGGCATGAAGCCTGCTGATTAATAACATAATATCAATATGGACAATAAATATAAAATATGTGCGGTTGTTGTGACATTCAATCGCAAAGAACTGTTGATTAATTGTTTGGATGCTATTAATCAGCAAACATATAAACCTCATACTGTGCTTATCGTAGATAATGCTTCTACAGATGGAACCAAAGACTTCGTGAAGGAAAATGAGTATTATAATGTAGAGAAGAATGGAATAGACTATAAATATCTCTTGTTGCCCAATAATCAAGGAGGAGCAGGAGGTTTTTATAATGGCATGAAGACGGCTTATGAATCATTGGAACAATTTGATGCTGTGTGGGTAATGGATGATGATGGCGTCCCAAGCATGAAGTGTTTAAGCGAACTTCAAAAATATCTAGATAAGAGTTCTTTTATATCTCCTTTAGTATGTAATATTGAAAAACATTCAGAAATGGCCTTTGGAACATTAAAAGAAACAAATATTGATAAAGTTAACGCATTGTATCCTACAGGTATTGTGAAAAATCACGCCAATCCTTTTAACGGAATTCTTTTCAAGCGAGATTTGATGGATAAGATAGGTTTCCCTAAAAAAGAAATGTTTATTTGGGGAGATGAAAACGAATATGAGGCACGTGCTATTAAAAATGGTTTTGAACCAATGACTATTCTTTCTGCAAAGCATTTTCATCCAAAGGATAGGTTGGTCTTATTCCCTGATTTTTTAGGACGAAAGAATATCGTATTTGTAGCGTCTTCTCCTTTACGTTGTTACTGCAAATATAGAAACACAAGTTATGTGTTGGTAAAATATAAAGGCTTGCTTAATTTGGTGTTTTATGTATTTCGTTATTTGTGGTATTTTATAATTTCCAGGAAATTTGACGTAAATAATGCAGTGCTTTTTTGCGATGCTGTTTGTGATGGAATAAAAGGAGATTTTTCGAATCATAATAAATTCTTTAAAAAATGATATATGTAGCTGCTTTTATACTATCCTTATTCTTTTTGCATTTATATGTAAAATCAAAGGTCAATATATTTCTTATGTTAGCAATGATTCCTTTAACATTGCTATCTGGGTTAAGATACAAAGTTGGAACTGACTATATAGATACGTATCAAATTAGTTTTTATGCAATAAAAAATGGTTTTAATGTAGATGGGTATGATTATGGATTTACTTTATTAAATAAAGCAATCTTGGCGTTTTCCAATGAACCTCAATTTTTATTTTTTCTTACATCAATTATAATCGGAATATTTGTGTTTGGGGCAATAAAATCATCGGTTAACCCAGAATTGAGCTTGTACATTTATGTATGTTCAGGAATGTATTTTATGGGAATGAATCAGGTTAAGCAGTTCTTAGGTATGGCTTTATGTCTGTATTCTATAAAATTATTTTTTGAAAAAAAAATCATTCTATTTTCAATTCTGCAATTTGTGGCTGTATCTTTTCATACTGCTAATGCTATTTTTTTGTTGCCATTCATTTTTATGCGTTTTCCGAAGATAGAAAAGATATTGTCACCTAGAATTATCGCTCCAAGTTTAGTCGCTATAGGCATACTGTCGTCTGTTGTGGCAAATGTCTTATTTGATAAGATTCTTATTTACAGTAGGTTTTATGATCGATATAGTGATAGTGATTATGTTACTTCCAATTTTTCTTGGGCATATTTCATAATGAATCTTTATGGGTTGATCTGTTTTTTTTACTTATATAAATTAAATAAGGAGAATAAAAAATATCAATTATTTTATATCTTCAAAATACTTTCATTGTTTTTAGTAGTTCTCTCAAGTCAGTTTTGGCTGGCCGCTAGACTTTCCGATGTATTATTTATTGTGGATATATTGTCTTTGCCATTCCTTTGTTCCTTGATACAAAAGAACAAGGTACGGATAGTTGCTCAAATAGGAATAGTATTTTTGTTTGGATATTATGTTTATTGGTCAATGTTTCTATTGAATAATCATAGCCCTTTTCCATATCAATATAGGCTTCCTTATTTGATTTAGTAATGTTTTTGTGTTCTTTTTAAAATACCTGTTTATGAAAAAAATTTCAGTTGTTATTCCTGTTTATAATGTTGAAAAATATTTGGAACGATGTCTGGACAGTATAGTCGGACAAAGTTATGCCAATTTGCAGATTATTGTTGTTGATGATGGTTCTACAGATTCTTCAAAAGATATTTTGAAAAAATATAATGACTCGCGAATTCTTTTCTTGAGCAAGAAAAATGGAGGATTGTCATCAGCTAGAAATTTCGGCTTGGAATATGTTGAAGGAGAGTATGTCTCTTTTGTAGATTCTGATGATTGGATAGATTTAAAAATGTTTGAGTTGATGGTGTTTGCAGCAGAAAAAAATGATGCAGATATCGTGACGGTTTTTGAAAAATGTGTATGTAACTCTGGAATAACTCAAAAAAATGACTTGGCGAAAAATGCAGATAAAGTATTTATAGGGGAGGATTGCGCTAGCCAGTTATTTTGTAATAAGATTCCTTCTTATAGCTGGGGTAAATTGTTTAAAACGTCACTCTTTTTTACTTATGGCATTTGCTTTCCTGTAGGTGAAAATTATGAGGATGTTGCTACTAATTATATCTTGTTCTCTAAATGTAAAACTTTAGTGGTTATAAATAAGCAATTGTATTATTATTATATGAGATCAAATAGTATTGTACATACAAAGAAAATAAATGATGCAGTTGCGATGCTTAATCATTTATCTAAAATGGCATCGTATCCAATGGCTAATAATTTTTGGGGATTTTATAGACTAAAATTATTATATGGTATTAGTATGTATTTGAAATCGTTAAATAGTTATGACAGAAAGAGCGTACTGTATAAAAAACTTGAACAAAAAGTTTTATTACTAAAAAATGAGATAAAGACTGAGAAGGGGTTATTATCTTATATAAATCAACCTAATTTTTATAAAGTTTTAATTCTTAGGTTGAATTTGGTTAAATATGCCTTTTATATAAAGAAAATATTCATTAAAGCAAAGGCGTTGAAACGATTTAATTTTCATTGAGTAAATATATGAGTAAAATAGGAATATTAACCTATCATTCAGGCTTCAACTATGGAGCTTGTTTGCAGGCGTATGCTTTGCAGACAACTTTGAAGAAGTTTGGGTATGATAGTGAGATTATAAATTTTGAGACAGATGCCTTTGTGTCAAGTAGAGAAATGTTTAGTCGCAAGCCAAGGCGTTTGAAGGAATTTATCAAGAATATCACAAGATTGCCTTATTGGAAATCTTTGCATGAGAGAGAGAGAATGTTTAATAGCTTTACGTTCGATGTATTGAAATCTACTCCACGCTATAAAACAGAGGAAGAGGTAAAGCAGCATGCCGAGGACTATGATTGTATCATATGTGGAAGTGACCAAATTTGGAATCTTACCCATGTGAAGGACGATCCAGCCATCACTCCTTTGTTCTTTTTGAACTTTCCGAAAAAGCAAAGAAGAGTGGCTTTCTCAGCTTCCTTTGCTAGTTTTACGAAGATAGCTCATCTACATGAGGAGGAGTTTATGCCTTGGATCAAGGAGTTTGATTCGATTTCTATTCGAGAGCAAGATGGTTATGAATACTTGAAATCCAAAGGAATTGATTGTGAGTTGACCTTGGATCCAACAATACTGTTGGACAAGGAGGACTATGAGCTGATATGTAAGCCTCGTCTTTTAAAGGAAAAATATGTATTGATGTTTGGTTGGAATACCAATTCTGATTTGGTAGAGGCGGCAAAGCAAGTTTCAAAGAAGCTAGGTTTGCCAGTATATAATATAGTACCACCACCCCGTAAGATGTTTTGTGGTATTCCTAGAAAATTGGATGTAGGACCTTGCGAATTTCTCAGCATGATAAAAAATGCAGAATTCGTAGTTACCAATTCTTTCCATGGTACGGCTTTCTCTACAACCTTTGAGAAGCCATACGTTTCTATCGTCTCTGGTAAGGCTGATACTCGTATGCATTCTTTGCTTGCTCAGTTGGGACTTTCTGATCATCTTGTCACAAAGGACAATATTGATGTGGATAAGATGTTGGCTACCGATTTTACCCCTGTGCGAGATAGGAAAAAGGCTTTGCGCCAAACTTCTTTTGATTACCTTAAAAATGCCTTGAAAGGATTATGATTCATTTTGATTTTGATAAAGATTGCTGCGGTTGTACCGCTTGCTCCAATAGTTGCAATCATGGGGCAATAACTATGCTGCCAAACAGGGAAGGGTTTCTGATACCTCATGTTGACGAAAGTAAATGTGTGGATTGTGGACTTTGCGATAAGGCTTGCCCTCATCTCAACACCTCTACTGATCGAAGTCAATTTTCTTTAGAGAGCTTTAAGGATAAAAAGGCTTATCTCTATTTCTCAAAAGATTCTCGTAGAAAAGAGTCTGCCTCTGGCGGTTTTGTCTTCGACCTATATAAAGAGGTATTGAAGAATGGTGGCTTGATATGTGGTTGCGAATGGAATGTTGATTTAGAGGCAGTGCATGTGCTATCTGATTCTTATGATGACTTGCATAAGATGCAGAGTTCCAAGTATGTTCAAAGTAACATACAGAATTGCTATAGAAAGATACGTAGGGCTTTGAGAGAAGGTAAGCAAGTTGCTTTTTGTGGCACTCCATGCCAGACTGCAGGCTTAAATACTTTTCTTGGAAAGACCGATAGAAGTAATTTAATTTCTGTTTGTGTGATTTGTCATGGCGTTCCATCACCAGGAGTGTGGAATGCATGGAAAACCATTATGGAAAAGAAATATAATGGTAAACTTGTTGATGTGAACATGCGTGATAAGAGTTATAAAGGCTATAAAACCTCTTATGTGAGATATGCTTTTACTTTCCCGCAGGCTAGCGATGGTCGCATTAGAGACTCTCATACCTCGACGAAGCTGAGGAATGTGGGCATGCCCACATTCCTCAGCGACCCCTATGTGTTTTTATTTACAGATGACCTCTATTTACGCCATTCTTGCAACCATTGCCAATATAAAGCAGACCAAAATGGGGCGGATATTATAGTTGGCGATTTCTATCAGTCAGTGCCTCAAGCTGGCAATGATGGATGCTCTTGTCTCTATGCTATGAATGAGAATGGAGATAAGTGGATTCATAGTTTGGATGGAGAATTATTAGATACGACTTACAAGACGATAGGTTGTGTGAATGGTATGCTTTGGAGTTCGGTGAATGAGCATCCTAGAAGACAAGAGTTCTTTGATAGGTATTGTGCCATGACTTGTCCTACAGCTAATCTTTTTACTGATTTTCTTCCTTTACGATTTAAGGTAAAGAAAGTAATGAATCAACTAGGGATATTTGCATTTGTAAGGAAATTCGTATTAAGGAAAAAGTAATTTTGTTTGCTATAACGATAGAAGAATAGATTTTTTATGAAATACGCTATTAATGGTCGCTTCGTCGTCCGTAAACTGACGGGGCAGGAGCGGTTCGCTACCGAATTGCTCCGAGAACTGGATAAAATTTGTGAGAAGGATGAGTTTGTTTTGGTCGTACCTGAGTATGCAGAGACATTACCTGATTACAAGAACATCAAGATTATTAAGTATGGAAAGGTAAAAAGCCATTTCTGGGAGCAGATTAGTCTTTATCGCTATTGTAAAAAACATCATCTGGTAAGTGTGAACTTGACTTCTACTTGTCCTTTGTTGGATAGTGGTATAGTTTGCTGTCATGATGCTGCAGCATATGAAATTCGTGAACTTTTGACACAGAATCTTTATGGTAGATTGTCGTATATCTGGCATCAGATGATGATTGAGGCTGTGAAAAGAAGCAAATACCCAATTATAACGGTGAGCAACTATTCGAAGTCCCGTCTTTCTAAGTTTATGAAAGTTCCAGAGAGTCGCTTTCATGTAATATCTAATGCTTGGCAGCATTACCTAAGAGTAAATGAGGATGAGTCCATATTTGAGAAACTTCCTAAGGGATATGTCCGAGGGGAATATTTCATGGCATTGAGTAGTCTCTCACCTCAAAAGAACTTTATTTGGGTTAAGGAGGTTGCTAAGAGGAATCTTGAAAAGAAATTCTTGATTGTTGGTAGAGCTGAGGGTTTTACTAAGTTGGGTATAGATGACTTACAGGGGTCGAATCTTCTCTTTACTGGTTACTTGACAGATGGAGAAATCAAGTCGCTGATGAAGGGGTGTAGGGCTTTTATTCATCCTGCAGTATATGAAGGATTTGGAATACCACCGATAGAAGCGTTAGCCTGTGGGGCAGAATTGATAGTTTCAACTGCTGCTTGTTTGCCCGAGGTTTATGGTAATTCTGCACATTACATAGATCCTCATAATTACGATGTGGATTTGGATGAGTTGTTAAAAGAACCTGTTGCTCCCGCTTCTCAGGTCTTAGATAAATATTCCTGGTCTTCAGAGGCCAAAAAGTTATTGAATTTATTAAGAAATTAATTATAAAAACATGAAGGTAGTTTTGCTTGCCGGTGGCTTCGGCACAAGAATCAGTGAAGAATCTCAATTCAAGCCAAAACCGATGATTGAGATTGGTGGTATGCCAATATTATGGCACATCATGAAAGAGTATTCTTATTTTGGCCACAATGAGTTCATCATTTGTGCAGGTTATAAACAGGAGTACATCAAGGAATGGTTTTCTAACTATTTCTTGCATCAGAGTGATGTAAGTTTCGACTGGCGTAATGGGGGTAATGAAGTTACCATTCATCATAGTGAATTGGAACCTTGGAAGGTAACTGTTGTTGATACGGGTTATGATACCATGACTGGTGGTCGTATTAAGCGTGTTCAGAAGTATGTGGGTGATGAACCTTTCTTCATGACTTACGGAGATGGTGTCTGTGATGTGGACATCAATAAGCTTTTGGAATTTCACAAGAGTCATGGAAAGATAGCTACTCTTACTGCTGTGAAAATGGCACAGGAAAAGGGTGTGCTGAATATTGGTGGTGATAATGCCGTAAAGTCTTTCAGAGAGAAGAATATCTCGGATGGTGCTCCAATCAACGCTGGTTACATGGTATTAGAACCTGCAATTTTCGATTATCTGAGTGGTGATAACTGTGTGTTTGAGAAAGGTCCATTGGTTAAACTTGTTGAGGAAGGACAACTGATGTCTTATGTTCATGAAGGTTTTTGGCAGTGTATGGACAATGTTCGCGAGCGCGATATGCTTGAGACTTTGCTTAAAGCTAACCAGGCTCCTTGGAAACGTTGGGAGCGTGAAGTACCAATGAAGAACTATTAATAAAGGTATATATGATTGATATTTTTAATAATTTCTATAAAGGAAAGCGAGTTCTTGTAACTGGTCATACTGGTTTCAAAGGAAGCTGGCTTTCCATCTGGCTCCATGAATTAGGTGCCGAGGTTGTAGGAGTAGGTCTAAACCCATATTCAGAGCGTGACAATTTTGTACTTTCGGGCATCGGTTCTAAGATAAAGGCTGACATCCGTGCTGATATTCGTGACGGAGAGAAGATGAAGCAAATCTTTGCAGAGTATCAGCCAGAGATAGTATTCCACTTGGCTGCGCAGCCATTGGTTCGTCTCTCTTATGAGATTCCTGTAGAGACATACGATGTGAACGTCATGGGAACTATTCATATAATGGAAGCTATCCGTGCTACCAAGAGTGTGAAAGTGGGTGTGATGATTACTACCGACAAGTGCTATGATAACAATGAGCAATTGGAAGGATATGTAGAGACCGACCCATTTGGTGGTTATGATCCATATAGTTCTTCTAAGGGTGCTTGTGAGGTGGCTATTCAGTCATGGAGACGTTCTTTCTTCAATCCTGCTGACTATGGAAAGAAGCACACCGTGAGTCTTGCTTCTGTAAGAGCTGGTAACGTAATCGGTGGTGGAGACTGGGCTAAGGATCGCATTATACCAGACTGTATCCGAGCTTTGGAAACAACCAAGGTGATAGAAATCCGTTCTCCAAAGGCAGTTCGACCATGGGAGCATGTGTTGGAACCATTGTCCGGATATATGCTCTTGGCTCAGAAAATGTGGAATAATCCTACAGGTTACTGTGAAGGTTGGAACTTTGGTCCGGAAGCAGACAGTGTATTAACTGTCTGGGAAGTGGCCTCTGCCATTGTTGAGAATTTCGGTTTTGGTGAGTTGAAGGATGTTTCTGATCCGAATGCCCTCCATGAGGCAAATCTTTTGATGCTCAATATCAATAAGGCAAAGACCCGTTTGGGTTGGAAGCCAAGACTGAATGCCAAGCAGTGTGCCATGCTTACCTCTGATTGGTATAAGAGATACAAGACTGAAAATGTATATGACCTCTGTGTGGAGGAAATCAATAAATTCATAGAATAATGAAAGCTTTTGTAACTGGTGCAAGTGGGTTTATCGGTTCATATCTGGTAAAAGCACTTGTTGATGATGGACATGAAGTACTCTGTTTAAAAAGAATTACTTCAAAGTTAGATTCATTGGATGGATACGAAAAACGTGTAAAATGGGTGAATACTTCTGATAATTGGCAGGAGGCTTTCATTGAGTTCCAACCATATATAGTATTTAACTTAGCCTGGAATGGTGTTGCTGCAGCAGATAGAGTTGTTTGGGAAAAGCAAGTTAGCAATATTGCTATGCAACAAGAGCTACTTGATTTAGCACTAAAAACTGGCTGTAAGAAAATCGTAGGTACGGGATCGCAATCAGAATATGGGGATTTTAATGAAAAAATTGATGAGGAATATCCTGTAAACCCTAAGACAGCTTATGCTGCGGTAAAGGCTGCATCTTTAACTATCATGAGAAGCTTTTGTGAAATTAATAATATTGATTGGTATTGGTTTAGGTTGTTTCCTTTGTTCGGTCCTCATGAGGCTGATAAATGGTTAATTCCTTCACTCATAAGAAGTATTTCTAATGATACACATATGGATTTAACACCGGGTGAGCAGAAACTCGCTTATTTATATGTAGGTGAATGTGCCAAAGCTATTGAAATGGCCATTTATGCAGATAATAAGAGTGGTGTTTATAATATCTGTTCAGATAATCCAACTTCGTTAAAAGAGCTGGTAACCAATATTCGTGACAGAATAAATCCTGACTTTAAACTTAATTTTGGTTCCCTTCCTTACAGATATGGTCAATGTATGTACATGGAAGGGGATACAACAAAGTTACGAGATAACATATATAAATTGAAAACTTCGGATTTTGAAGTCCAATTGGATAATACCATAAAATATTATTTAAAACGATATGACAATGAAAAATAATATATTATTTCAAAAGGCTCAGTCTGCAAGATATTTAGCATTGGAACTTGCACATAATGCTAATGAGTCTCATTCAGGAGGAGCGATGTCTATGGCAGATGTCTTAATTACGCTTTATGCTAATTATCTAAACAATACTCCCCAAACTCAAAATGAAGTTAATCGTGATCGTTTTATTTTGAGTAAAGGACATTGCTGCTCTTTGTATTATGCAATTTTAGCTGAGATGGGGTTCTTTACCAAGCAAGAACTTTTGGATAACTTTGCAAAAAATGGAACCCATTTCTTTGCTCATGCATCCCATACCCTTCCTGGTGTAGAACTTTCTACAGGCAGTCTTGGCCATGGATTACCTGTTTCTTGTGGCTTGGCTCTTGGTTCTAAGCGTAGCGGTTTAGGCTTTGATGTATATTGTATAGTTGGTGATGGAGAAATGGATGAAGGTAGTAATTGGGAAGCTATTATGATGGCTGCTCATAATAAGCTAGATAATCTTTGCCTCATTATCGATAAGAATCAGATGCAAGCATTGGGTGATACCAAAGATGTGCTATGCTTGGACCCATTGGCAGATAAATTGAAAAGTTTTATGTGGAATGTAGTAGAGATAGATGGACATGATTATGATCAGATCATCTCTGCTTTTGATAATTTCAAGAACTGCAAAGGTAAGCCAACTGTAATTGTCGCAAATACGGTTAAAGGAAAAGGTGTCAGTTTTATGGAACACAATCTTAAGTTCCATTATAGTGCTCCTACAGATGTTGAATTAATGAAGGCTAAGGAAGAATTATTATGAGAACTAATTTTATAAATCAACTTATTGAAGAAGCTCGCCACAATGATAAGATATTTCTCTTAGTTGGCGATTTAGGATATCATGTGATTGAACCATTCGCAGAAGAGTTTCCTGACAGATTTTTAAATGTAGGAATTGCTGAGCAAAATATGGCGGGTATAGCCGCAGGTCTTGCTATGACCGGATATAATGTATATTTCTATTCTATTGGAAATTTCCCAACTATACGTTGCTTGGAACAAATTCGTAACGATATAGCTTATCATCAGGCCAACGTTAAAGTAGTTTCTGTTGGAGCTGGTTATGCTTATGGAAGTTTGGGAGCTACCCATCAGGCAACCGAAGAAATCGGTGCATTACGAGTCTTGCCTAATATGGTTGTCGCAACTCCTGGAGATCCTCTTGAAGCAAGAGCTATTACAAAAATATCTGCTTCATATGATGGTCCAATGTATATACGTTTAGGAAAAGCTGGAGAAAAGACTGTGCATTCTGAGGATAGTATAAATTTAAAAATTGGTGATATCTGTAGTGTAATAACACGTGAAGGAAATCAAACAGCAGTTTTTGCGTGTGGTAATATCTTAGATGCTGCATTGCACCAGATTAACGAAGAAAACTTGAATTATGACCTTTATAGTGTTCCTTTTGTTAAACCTATAAATAAGGAACAATTGATAAACATAGTAAAAACGCATCCAGCTGGTCTCATCACGATAGAAGAACATCAAAGTTCCTGCGGTATGGGGTCTGCAATTGTAGAAGTTTTGAATGATCTTTATTATGAAGGTGATATTGAAGTCTATCCAAAAGTAAAACGCATAGCAATACCTGATGAGTTTGCTGATGTTGTTGGTACACAAGTGTTTTTGAGAGAGCATGAAGGTCTTAAGCTGTAGTGCTTTCAAATATTTGTTGAATACTAAAATAATTGTTTATGAATTTCGTATTCCATAGCAGTGATTTATTTTCTGCAGTTCTTGTTGTTTCAATGGTTTCTATCATGGAAAATAACCAAAAAGAAGAGTCTCTTGTTTTCTACATAATAGAGCATGGTATCACAAAAGAACATCAGCAGAAAATTAAAGATCTTGTTGGTAAGTATCCAAATTCTAAAGTTGTTTTTATCCCAATGCCAAACATCAATGAGAAGTTTTCCTTGGGATTGAAACAAATTAAATCAATTTGGCTATTTGATTCTTATTGTAGGTTATTCTTGGGAACTTTGCTGCCGGATGATGTTGACAGAGTACTTTACTTAGACTGTGATACGCTATGTAATGGTAGTTTGCATGATTTTTATTATCTCAATTTTGGAGATAATTATGCAGCAGGTGTTATAGACTGTTTGTCAGAAGCTTATTATGATTTGTTTGATATGGATAAGACTTCAAGATATTGTAACAGTGGCATGCTGCTTTTTAATATAAAAAAGTGGCGAGAAGATAACATGGAAACCGTTGTTGCTAATTATGTCCGCTCTAAAAATGGATATGTATTCTTCATGGAACAAAGTGTTCTAAATATTCTACTTCAAAATAGAATAGTGATTGTACATCCGAAATACAATACATATACTTTGATGGTGGCTTTTACTCATGATAATCTAAGAAAACTGAGACGTTGTGTAAGATATTATACAGACAGAGATATTGATGAAGCTGTGAATAACCCTATTCTGATACATCTTACTAATGGATTTTTTGTGAAAGGTCGTCCTTGGATTGAAGGTAATGAACATCCGTTCCGTCAGCTTTACATGAGATATAGAGCTATGACTCCTTGGAAAGATGAACCTCTTTTCCCAGACAAAAGCAATCGGAAACAAAAGGCGGTCGTAACGATAGTGAAAATCTTGCCTCAGAATTTGGTGTGCTCAATTGTAGGATGGATTTATAACGTTTGGCGGCCAAACCATATAAAAAAGAGCATGGTATGATTCTTTTTGAGTTATTACAAGTCGCTATAAATGTAAAGGATGAAAACTCTCTTATAGTAACTTCTTCGGATTGGAAGAAGTTTTATTCATTCTGCAAAAAACAGGCACTACTTGGTATTGGTTTTTCTGCTTTGGAGAAGATTGGCTCATGTCCAAAGGACTTGATGTTGTCGTGGTATGGAGTTGTATTGCAAATAGAGAAACGAAATATCGAGATGACCAAAGCTTGCAAGGAGGTGAGCGAAACTTTTGGCAACGATGGCTTTGACACTTGCGTTTTAAAGGGGCAAGGTAATCTTCTGAATTATCCAAAAGAAATTCGAAATCGCCGTCAACCTGGTGACATTGATTTATGGGCATCTCCTAAGAAAGGTGGAAATGCTCAGAAGAAGGTGATTGACTATGTGAAAGGAAAAGGAAATCCACAAGTTGGTCCCAATTATCTTCATATCGATATGTTGTGGAATTCCAATATAGAAGTTGAGGTGCATTATCGTCCACGATTCCTGGTTTCGCCTTATCGTAATTATCTTATTCAGAAATGGTTTGCGAGCAGAAAGGAAGCCTGTATGAGCAATAGGTGTCAGGAAGGCTTTTCTATTCCTCTTTCATCTGTGAATGTTGTATATCAAATGAGCCATCTCTTCAGTCATTACTTTGATGAAGGATTGGGGATGAGGCAGTTGTTGGACTATTACTTTGTTCTTGAAAAATGGAAGGACGAAGGGAAAGAAGATAATGTGCTGCCGATATTGCAAAGTTTTGGTATGGGAAAATTCTCTGCAGCAATCATGTGGGTGTTACAGAAAGTCTTTGCGATGCCTCATGAATATATGATATGTGAACCTGATGAGAAAGAGGGAAGAATTCTTCTAGATGAGATAATGCAAAGTGGTAACTTTGGACAATATGATACCCGTGGTGCTGATTTGAAGAATGGAGGAACTATCAAACATTGTATTTGGAAGTTGAAGCGAATTATGCGACTTGTTGGTAGTTATCCAGAAATGGCACTTTGGGAACCGATCTTTAGAGTGTGGCATTATGGATGGAGAATCATCCACAAATAACAAGCATATTCAAATTGAGTTATTGATATAGATAGAAAGATGAATGTAATAAAGACTGATATTGAAGGCGTGCTCATCATTGAGCCTCGCCTGTTTAGAGATGCTCGAGGCTATTTCTTCGAGAGCTTCAGCGAGCGTGAGTTTAAAGAGAAAGTGGAGCCATTGGTTGGCTACAAGATGGAGTTCTGCCAGGACAATGAGAGCATGAGTTCTTATGGTGTGATGCGTGTTTTGCATTTCTAGAGACCTCCGTTTACACAGAGCAAGCTGGTGAGATGCGTGAAGGGTAGAGTACTGGATGTTGCTGTGGATATCCGTAAGGGGTCGCCGACATACGGCAAGCATGTGGCGGTGGAACTGACAGAGGATAATCATCGTCAGTTCTTTATTCCTAAAGGCTTTGCGCATGGTTTCGCTGTATTATCAGAAACTGCTGTATTCCAGTATAAGTGTGATAATTTCTATCACCCAGAGACTGATGGTGGCATCTCGATATTGGATGAATCGCTTGGTATTGATTGGCGCATTCCTACGGAACACGCTAATCTTTCGGAAAAGGATACGAAACATGAGGTATTGAAGGACTTTGATAGTCCTTTCGAATACTAAAAGGATTCTTTCCAAAAAATATTTAGGTGATTTTTTTCGAAAACCTACCCGTCCTTCCTTACCGTTAAGGAAGGATCCACCTCTCATCTCGGTCTTCTCCCCTCAGGGAAGAAGAGGGAAACCGCCCTACTCGGTGCTCGGAACCGCTACGCTATAAGGTTGGCGGGGTATCAAAGCCCTGCGCCATGTTTGTGCGGGCTGGGACCGCCTTGCTGTTGCATGGTGCTAGTTAGTTTTTGTGAGGACTTATATCCCGCTAAGTGTAATACTTAAATAACTTTGTTTATGTACATTTCAGAATTAAAGCTTTGGAATTTCCGCAAGTATGGTGCTGATGACTTTGATTTAACGAATCCTCATCTTACAGTACCTTTTAAAAGCGGTATGAATGTATTGATTGGTGAAAATGATTCTGGCAAGACTGCAATCATTGATGCAATCAAGTATGTTTTGAAGACTAATGCATACGAGTCTATACGTATTCTTCAAGATGACTTTTATAACGATAAGGATCATTTGAGAATCGAACTACTGATAGATGATGTTACTGATGATGAGGCGAAAAACTTCACAGAATTAACTGACCCTAAGGAAAATGAAGGATTGGCAAGTATAAAACTTGTGCTTGATGTGGTTCGTAAGGATGGACATATACAAGCTTATGAAGTGAGAGGTGGTTTTGATGCTGATGGGCATAGTCTGACTCCTTTGATGAAAGATAACTTGCGTATCACTTATCTCAAACCACTCCGTGATGCAGAGAATGAATTGACTGCAAAGAAAAATTCAAGATTGTCACAAATCTTACAGTCGCATGAACTATTGAAGCAAAATCCCAATGGAGAAAAGCATGATTTAATTAAAATAATTAGGGTGTCCAGTTCTATGTTCCAATATTAACTCACTTGTTTGAGAGTTTTGGTT
>ERZ791654.106-NODE-106-length-63810-cov-5.969524_pt1 | contig 63810 bp, 51 predicted proteins | sample MGYA00509960_ERZ791654 | MGnify/ENA primary metagenome ERZ791654 (study PRJEB30046, sample SAMN00715198) | human gut metagenome | study: EMG produced TPA metagenomics assembly of the A metagenome-wide association study of gut microbiota in type 2... | reverse complement strand
TACTATTATTATACGCTATTTCTCGTCAAAATCAACCATTTGTTGTGACAGAGCCAATAAATAAAAGATAAATACAAGCGGGGGATCTTAGTGGATAATAATTTTTCTAAAAATAGAATATCTAAAATGGATAATATTGCTTCATATATATTGCCTGCGATAGTCAGTGTAGGTGATTATATAGCAATAATTTTGGCAGAGGCGATTGCTTTTTATCTTTGCAATTTCTTTATACCAGAAGGTTTTCATATGGATATTCCAAAATCATATTTTTATCTTTGGGTGCCTGCTGTATTTATCTTTTTCTTATTTTATGCAGATACGCATAAACGCATGATACCGTACTGGGAAAAGATAAAAGATATTTTTTGTGCTAATTTTTATAGCATAATAGCAGCTATATTTATTTTATATTTAATACATGAGGATATAACGAAGATTTCTCGTTTATATGTAGTTTTATTATTTATCTTTAGTTTTATATTTTTATATAGCATACGTCAAATTCTCATATATATTTGCAATCGTTTAGATATTCTCAAAGAGCCGGTGATTTTTATCGGTGGAGGAGAGGTAACGGAAGCAGTTATTAAATTTTATGATAATAATAGTTGTTTTGGCATAAATGTTGTGGGAATTATTGATGATGATTTTTCCTCGGAGTATTTAAAACAGAGATATCCATTATTTAAAGGTATAGATAAATCTGCTGAATATATAAAAAAATGCGGTGTGAAGACTGTAATAATAGCGAAAACTAGATTGGATAGAAATAGTTTAAAAGAATTATTGACTAATATTCAATTTTTAGTTAGAAATGTAGCATTTATACCGAATATAATCGGTACACCGATAGCAAATCTTGATGTAAGACGTATCTATCGAGAAGATATAGTACTGTTAAATATAAAAAATAATTTAGCGTATATGCGTAATAGAATAGCAAAAAGAATTTTTGATATAATAATGGGGCTGATCATCTGTATACCAGCTGTACCGATTTTAATATTGTGTTATTTTTGGGTTAAATTTGACTCCAAGGGTCCAGTATTTTTTAATGCAAAACGCATAGGTAAAAATGGTAAGAAATTCACCTGTTATAAATTTCGTTCTATGTATATGAATTCAGATGAGATATTAGCTGATTATTTAGCGAAAAATCCTGAAGCAAAAGCAGAATGGGATGAGTTTCAAAAATTGCATGATTTTGATCCAAGGGTGACAAAAGCAGGAAGGATAATGCGTAAAACGAGTCTGGATGAATTGCCACAATTACTCAATGTACTTAAGGGCGAAATGAGTCTTGTAGGACCTAGACCATATCTTCCTAGAGAAATAGGAAAAATGGGAGAATATTATAAGATAATCATTTCTACAGTACCGGGGATAACGGGTTTTTGGCAAGTCAATGGTCGTTCTGATGTAACTTTTGAAGGCAGATTGATGATGGATAATTGGTATATCTATAATTGGTCTATATGGATAGATATGGTATTACTTTTTAAAACGATTAAAGCGGTATTTTTTACTAAAGGTGCAGTATAAGTTGTTGCATAAAGTTAGATATGGTGAATAATTAGTAATTTTATATGGGGGAGTTTTGATGATACCAAAAAAAATACACTATATATGGTTTGGTCAAAAAGAAAAACCAAAGCATATAAAGAAATGTATAGAAAGTTTTAAAATATTAGGGTATGAAATTTATGAATGGAATGAACATAATTATGATGTAAATAAAAGTATATTTTTAAAAGAAACTTATAAAAATAAAATATGGGGGTTTCTTTCTGATTATGTAAGATTGGATGTTTTATATAATATAGGTGGAATATATATTGATGCAGATGTAATGGTGAAAAAAAAGATCCCGGATGAGTTGTTAGATACAGATGTATTGATGGGATTTCAATTTGATTGTTTAATTGGTACACATTTTATAGGAGCAAAGAAAAATTCGGCTTTTATAAAATATTTTTTAGATAGATATCATAATTACAAATTAGGTGAAAATTTAATTGTAAATAATACTATTTTTAATGATTTTTATTTAAAAAATATAAAAGATTTTAAATTAAATGGTAAGAATCAAGTGTTAGATTTTAAAGGAGATAAAATATCTTTATATAATAAGAATTATTTTGCTTGTCCTAAAATAATAGGAAATGGATATGCATATCATTTATTAGATAATTCATGGCGAAAGAAAAAATATAGAAAAATAAAGGATTTATTTAAATTGATATTTGGAGATAAGGTATATTATAATTTATTAGCATATAAAGCATTAAAAATTAGTCCGTATTATGAGAAATATAAAAAAGCGATAAAGGATGAACTTTAGGGGAAATAGTATTTAAATTTTTTTTAAGAGGTAAATAGGGTGAGAATTCTTCATGTAGGTGAATATGTTAATGGCGGTGTAGCCACATACTTGAGCACTTTATTGAGTGGTTTACAAAAATATAGTGATGTAGAAAATTATTTATTAATAAGTAAATATAAATCTCAACAAGGTTGGGAAAATATAACAAAAAAAGTATTTTATTATAAATATAAAAGAAGTATATTTAATATTTTTTCAGCTATAAAACAAATTCATGCTGTTATAGAAAATGTAGATCCAAATATAATACATGTTCATAGTACTTGGGCAGGTCTTTTTGTTAGATTACCATATTTGTTTAAGAAAAGAAAAGCTAGGATAATATATCAATCTCATGGCTGGGCTTTTTTAATGGATACATCTAATTATAAAAAAAATATATATGCTTTAGTAGAAAAAATTTTATCTATACCTACAGATAAAATTATAAATATATCTAATTATGAACAGAACCAAGCTATTGAATATGGTTTAAATAAAAATAAAATGGTAATGATTTATAATGGAGTAAAAGATAAAATAAATAAATCTAATTTAAAATTAAATTGGGATAATAATAAAATAAATCTATTATTTGTTGGTAGATTAGATAGACAAAAAGGATTAGATTTATTTTTAGATGTATATGATAAGATGAAATTAGAAAATCTTCATTTATATGTAATAGGAACTAGTGTATTAGATGATAATTTACCTAAAAGTACAAAACATGTTACTTATTTAGGTTGGGTTGATAATAAAGATATTGATGCATATTACCAAGCTTGTGATGCAGTAATAATGCCTTCTCGTTGGGAAGGTTTTGGTTTGGTGGCTATTGAGGCAATGAAAAATTCTAAAGCAGTAATAGTGAGTAACAGGGGCGCTTTGCCAGAACTAATAAAAGAGGATTTTACAGGATATATTTTTAATATTGATGATGAATTTTCTCTAAAAAATAAATTATTGGGTTTAGATAAAGAAAAAATAAATATTTTAGGGGAAAATGGCAGAAATGTTTATTTACAAAATTTTACAGATAAAATTTTTGTAAATAAAATATATGATTTATATAAAATTTTTGATAAAAATATGTAGAATTTTGAAATATTAAATGAAAATTGACATTTAAATAATGAAAGAACAGTAATATAGATGGAGTATACGAATGAATGAAAAAAATATTTTAAATAATATTATAGAGTATAAATATTTAACAGAAGAAAAAGATTTAGTACATATTGGATATGGTATAGATAATAATTATGTTCGTTGTACAGCAACATCAATGATATCTTTTTATCTGAATAATAAAGATAGAAATTTTTCTTTTTATATTATAACTAATAAATTATTAGATGAAAATAAAGAAAAATTTAGATGTTTAGCTGAAAAATATAAATTTAATATTTCAATTTATGAAATAAAACAAGATTTTTTTAAATCTTTACCCCAGAAGGAACATTGGTCGGTAGCAATGTATTTTAGGTTTATTTTGCCGATTATATTAAATAAGGAAAAAAAACTATTTTATGTGGATGCGGATACATTATGTTTGAAAAGATGTGATAGTTTTTTTGATATAAATTTAGAAAATAATGTTATTGGTGCAGTGTTAGATATAAAAAGGGTTAGGAAGAAAAGAGAACAGGCCTTAAAATTAAGAAAAAATTCATATTTTAATTCTGGTGTTTTAGTAATAAATATACAAGAATGGAATAAATTAAATTTATTAGAAAAAACAATTGATTTAATATCAAAAGATCCTAAAAAATATAAATATCCAGATCAAGATGCTTTGAATTTTTTATTGAATAATAGGATAAAATATATGGATAATATTTTTAATTGTATAGATGTTAATTCTTTAAACCCTAAAAATATTGTAATTTTACATTTTGCAAATCATCCTAAACCTTGGAGTGAAAAATGGAATATAAATATAATATATAATTCATTTACAAAGGATTTATATAGTTTTTACGAAAAGAAAACTCCATGGCAAGGAATGCCATTGGAAAAATTAAAAAATCAACAGTTAATATTTAAATCCTATATTAAATATTATTTGAATAAGATATTAAAAATGATTTAAATCTGTTTTATTGAGGTAAAATCATGAAAATAAGTATAATTATTCCAATTTATAATGTGGAGAAATTTTTAAATAAATGTTTGAAAAGTGTATTAGAACAAATAGAACAAGAAGATGAAGTCATTTTAATAAATGATGGTTCTACAGATAATAGTTTTAATATATGTAAAAGTATAAAAAAAATGTACGAAAATAATAATATAATATTAATTAATAAAAAAAATGAAGGTGTAGCAATAGCAAGAAATATAGGCTTGGAGAAAGCAACAGGAGATTATATTTTTTGGATAGATAGTGATGATTGGCTGGATGAAAATTGTATAAAATTTGTAAAAAATGCAATAGAAAAAACAAAAGCAGATATTATTTTATTTGATTTTTATAATGTCATAGAAAAAGATATTAAACCATGTTTTATTTTTGAAAAAAGTAAAATGTTGAGTAAAAGAGAGGTTTTAATAGATGTTGCACAAGATAGTTTTCGTAGTCTTTTATGGCGAACAGTAGTAAGAAGAGAGCTATATGAAGATATATATTTTCCAGAAGGTGTACAGATGATGGAAGACTTTTCTATTTATCATTTATTATTTCATAAAGCAAAAACTTTTTTTTATATAAGAAAGCCTTTGTATTATTATAGAATAATAAATAATTCATTATCACAAAAAAAGAAAGACGGATTATCAATATATAATATTTCATTACGAAGAAATGAATTTTTTAGAATAAATTATCCAGAGATGAAAGAAAAATATAGGATAGTGCCACTTTTATCGGCTAGTTGTTTAGATATAGATTTAAAATTAATTAATATAAATCCTCAATTTTATATAAGAAAATATTTGTTTTTTTTAATTACAAGAAAATATTTTAGTTTAAATAAAAAAATACAGTTTATATTAATGAGTATTTCAACTATTTTATTAAAGGAAATAAGAAGTTTTTATGAAAAAGATTAAGTCATTGAAAGTTTATATTTAGAGAGTAATAAAATAAATATGTGTAATAAAATTGAATTTTATTTATATTTTAAATGATGAAAGGATAAAAAATTGAAGTTAGATAAAATAGCAGAAATATGTTTATTTTTAAGTATAGTATTAGCACCATTTGATGGTATAAATATAATAAAATTTTTTATATATAATTATGCTTTTTGTTGGACGACTACAGTAGGTATTGTTATATATTTTTTTATTGTTATGAAATCTCAAAAAGTGTATTTTGGGAAATTAATAAAAATATGGTGTATTTTTTTTATATGGAATATTATATCTACAATAGTAAATTTAAATAACATTTTAGGAGTATCTTTTAAAGGTTATTCAGCAGAACGAATGGTATTAATTTCAATAATTAATTTAATATTTTTATTGTTGGTTATGTTATATTATAACTATATATTGATAAAAAAAGATAATGTAATTATTTGGATATATAAGGCAATAAAAATAAGTTTTTTTATAGTAATAATATTTTCTGTTATACAATTATTAGGTATGTTTGAGATACAAACAGCAGTAGATATAAATTTATCTATACAAAAAATTATAAATATACAGTCTGCTAAGTGGGAAGATAATGAATTTACTTCGGTTGAACGAATTATAGGCGTGTCACAAGAGGCATCGTTATTTGGAAATTATGTAACAAGTATATTTCCTTGGTTACTTTTAGGTGTAATTTATTTTGATAAAAATTTAAAAAGTATAATATTATGTTGTTTATTAGTTATATTTACTATTTTAAGTTATTCTAGAATAGCTTATGGATGTATATTATTAGAGTTATTGATAACAATTTTTTTATTGAAAAAATTTATTACTTTAAAACAGTGGAGCGGAATTATATTTGTTATGGTGATAATAGGTATAGGTTTAATAAATTTTTTTGATACTGAGTTCATAATGGAAAAAGTTACAGGAGTATTTATGTCTTTTTCTAGTGAAGCTGAAATAGGTAGATTATATTCAAATATAACAAGAATAGGTTTACAAGTAGCTGGATTGAATATGTTTATGTCAGATCCAATTTTTGGTTTAGGATTATCTCAATTTAGATTTAATTATATATATTTTTTACCAACATGGGCATATTTATCACCAGAAATAATTTTAGCAACAGATACAGGTAGTGTAGAGTTTTTTTATAGTTCTTTTAATACGTATGTTAGGATATTAGCAGAGTCTGGAATTGTAGGATTATTTTTATGGGGATTATTTTTTATTATTGGTTTAAAAAATTATCTTTACATTTTAAAGTTTGTGCCAAGTGATAAAAAAATTATAATAAAATTAATAATGATGTCATATATAATGTCGATTACAGGTTTTATGAATTTTGATGAATATATTTTCTTTTATTATTGGTTGTTATTAATATTGAGTAATGCATTAATAATTAAAATTAATAATAAAAAAAATATTTTTTAGTTTATTTTTGTATATAAATTATAAAAAATATAATTTATATATTTTAACATCTAAATAAGATGGAGAAAAAATATTTATAGTAAAGTGAGTTATCTATGAATAAATTAATATCAATTATAGTACCAATATATAAAGTTGAAAATTATTTAAAAAGATGTATAGATAGTATATTAAATCAAACGTATACTAATCTAGAAATAATATTAGTGGATGATGGTTCTCCAGATAATTGTGGTATAATTTGTGATGAATACGCTAAACAAGATTGTAGAGTAAAAGTTATACATAAAAAAAATGGTGGATTATCAGATGCACGTAATTGTGGAATAAAAGTATCAACAGGAGAATATCTAATATTTGTAGATAGTGATGATTATATTTTAAAAAATATGTGTGAAACTTTATTAAAAAATGCTTTAGAAAATAATGCAGATATTGTGAGTTGTAATTTTAAAGAAGTATATTTAAATGGTCAAGAGAAAATAAATAAACAATCACAAAATCAACAAATAAGTATAGTTTCTAATGCAGAAGCTATATACAGATATTTTGTTAAAAATGATTTGGACATGAATGTCGTTTGGAATAAGATATATAAGAAAAATATTTTTTTAGGGGAGAATAAAATAGAATTTCCTGTTGGTAGATTACATGAAGATGATTTTACAGTATATAAACTATATTATTATGCTAATAAAGTCGTTATTATTAATGATATATTATATAATTATTTTAAACGTGAAGAAAGTATAACAGGAAATTTTTCAAGACGGAATATATTTGATAAAATAGATGCAGTAATAGAACAATATAATTTTTTTGAAGACAAAGAAAATGATTTAAAAGATATGACTAAAATAAGATGTATAGATTCATATGTATTTTTACTAAAATTAAAAAACAAGATGTTGTTGAATGAAAAAATATTAAATAAGAAATTTTTTGTTTTAAAAAAATATATTTTAGATAATGAAAAAAATATTTTAAGAAATCCATATATTAATTTAAAAAGATATATAAAATATATAATGATTTATTTTAAACTTGAATGTATTTTAAACAAATTATAGGAGGAAAATATATTTTATGTTATATAGAATAAAAAATATATTTTATAGTTTATTCTTTTATTGTAGAATAAAAAGTTTGATAAAAAAATATGATAAAAAAATCTTTTTGATAGGTACTCCATGGCATGGTAATATAGGGGATCAGGCATTAGTAATTGCTGAAAAATATATTATAAATAGAGTGGCATCTAATTATAAATTAATTGAAATTCCTTCTGTTGTTTATAATAGTATATGGATGAATTTTTTTGATTTAAAAATAAGCAAAAAAGATATTATTTTCTTACAAGGTGGAGGGAATTTAGGAACTTTATATATAAATGAAGAAATCTTTCATAGGAGTATAGTACAAAAATATCCTAATAATAAAATTGTTATAATGCCAATGAGTATTTTCTTTCATAATAATGAGTTTGGCAAAAATGAATTAAAAAAAAGTGCAATGATATATAATAAACATAAAAATTTTACTATTATATCTAGGGATGAAGTAAGTTATAATTTTGCCAAAAAATATTTCAGTAAAGTCAATAATATATTAGCACCGGATTCAGTTACTTCTTTAGAAGATATAGTTAGTTTATATGATATAAAAAGAAATGGTATATGTTTCTTTTTAAGAAAAGATATTGAAAAAGTCGTAAAAGATGATAGTATAAATAAAATAAAGGATTTTTTAGATAAAAATAAAATAAATTATATATTATCAGATACAGCAAATAATAATTCATATAGAATAGATAAAACAAGAAAAAAAATTATTTCCTCTAGATGGAAGTATGCGCAATCTTCAAGATTAGTGATAACTGATAGATATCATGGGGTTATATTTGCTGTTATTACACATACTCCAGTTATAGTATTCAAATCTTTTGATACTAAAATATCATCTGGTGTAAAATGGTTTGAAGATTTAGAGTGGGTTCATTATGTGGATTCAAATGATTTAAATAATATATTTAAAATAATAGATAAATATTGTTTACATGAAGAATACAAGATAAAAACTACAAGTAAATGTAAAGATATTGTAATAAAAAAAGTGAAAGATGTTATTTGGAATGGAGAACGAAAATAATGAACAATGTAATATTGAATAAAATTATAGTGGAGAAAAATAGAGTAGAATATGAATATACAGCTAGTGGACTAGTAAAAGAATATTTAAATTTAGATGAAAAATTTTTTATTGAATATAGTATAGACATAGCAGATGTTCCTAAAAGTATATTAGTGATACCTTTTTTATGTAATATGTTACCCATATCATGGGTATGTGATACTGAGATAAAAGTAAATGAAATAGATAAAGGCTTCTATGATAGTATAAATGACTTTAAACAAGGATATATAGATATGTATCCTAAAGTAGATTTTAAAGGAACTTTAATAGCTAGCAATATAGTAGACAATAGTTATACGCCAAGTAAAAGAACAGCTTCTTTTTTTAGCGGTGGTGTAGATGCGTTTTCAACGTTAATATCTCATGTAGATGAAAAACCGATTCTTGTAACATTATGGGGTTCAGATGTAAAATTAACAGATGTTGAAGGATGGGATATTGTAAAAAAGCATGCGAGAGAAACAGCAAAGGAATTTAATACAGATAATTTGTTTATAAAAACATCCTTTAGATTATTTTTAAAAGAAGGCAAATTGGGAAATTTAGTTTATGAAAAAGCAAGAGATTATTGGTGGCATGGATTTCAGCATGGTATAGGTTTAATAGGACATGTTGCACCGTATGCATATATAAATAAATTAAGTAAAGTATATATAGCGTCTTCATTTACAGAAAAAGATAGAGGAAAAGTAACATGTGCCTCTGATCCGACTATTGATAATTTTGTTAGAATGGCATCGTGTAAAACAGTTCATGATGGTTATGAATTTACTAGACAAGATAAAGTGCATAATATAGTATTGTTTAAAAAGAATAATAAAAAGAATTTTGAGTTAAGGGTATGTTGGGAGAGTGAAGGTGGCAAAAATTGCTGTTCTTGTGAAAAATGTTATCGTACAATATATGGTATTATTGCAGAAAAAGCGAATCCTCATGAATTTGGATTTGATATAGACAATATAAATAAAATAGAAAATGAATTAAAACATAAGATAGTATTATCAAATATACTTATTCCATTATGGAAAGATATTCAAAATAGATTTATAGAGAATAAAGACTTTTTGTATGATCAGTATAAATGGATATACAATGTTAACTTTGAGAATATAAATAATGATTTTAGAAAAAAATATTTAAATAGAGCTATTAAGAAAATGAAAAGAATAATTGGAAAATAATATTTTTGAAGGGATTTATATGGAGAATATAATAAAAATATCATTTGTTGGAGATTTAATGTGTGAAATGGAACAAAATAAAATTGCACATTTAAAAGATGATATATACAATTATGATTCTGTTTTAGAGAATGTGAGAGATTATTTAAATGACTGTGATTATTTAGTGGGAAATTTAGAAACACCTATTGCAGGAAAGAAATTAGTATATACAAATCATATTTGGTCATTTAATACTCCTAAAGGATATGTAGAAGCTTTGAAAAATAATGGATTTAATTTATTGACAACAGCCAATAATCATTGTTTAGATAGAGGGGTAACGGGATTAATAAAAACAATAGATAGTTTAGATAGTATAGGAATAGAACATACAGGAACATATAAAAACATAAATGAAGAAAAATATTTAATAAAAGATATAGGTGGAATAAAAATAGCGTTTTTTTCATATACATATGGAACAAACGCAGCATTTAATAAGCAGTATTTAAATAAAAATGAAATGGGTTTAGTAAATTTATTTCAACCTCAGGAAATTGAATGTAGTAAATATAATATAAAACAAAGATTAAAAAGAAAAATAAATAACAAATATAAGTATAAAAAATATTTATCTTTATTAGAAAATGATATAAAAAAAATAAAAAATAATGTAGATTTGATAGTAATGTGTATGCATTCAGGAGGACAACACAACTTAGAACCAGAAGAATATACTAAAAATTTAGTAGAAAAGTTATTTAAAATGGGAATAAATGTAATAGTTGGATGTCATCCGCATGTTATACACCAAATGGAATGGAGAAATAATAAAAAATTAGTGGCGTATTCATTAGGGAATTTTATATGTACACCAGGAACATCATCTTCGCCATTAGATAAAATGTCGGACTACTCTATAAAATTAAATTTATTTTTAGAAAAAAGTAACAATGGTGTTGATATAAAGAAAGTTTCATTTAATATAATGAAAAGTCTTTGTGATAAATATAAAGACACTCGTATATATTTGTTGTCTGACCTTATAGAGAAAAATAAAAGTAGCGATAATATAGATATTCTTATAGAAGACAATAATATTGTGTATGGTAAATTTACTGGAAAAGATATAAAAACTACAGTAAAAAAAGAATATATTTTGGAGTAAATTTATGGAAAGTAGTTCAAAATTAGAGGCAATCATTAAAAATTTATTTTTTGGTGTTATAGGACAAATTTTATTAATACTTTTAAACTTTATAAGTAGAACAATATTTATAAAGTATTTAGGTGTTGAATATTTAGGTATAAATGGTTTATTTACTAATATATTATTTGTCTTAAACTTAGCTGATTTAGGTTTAGGAACAGCAATAACTTATAGTTTATATAAACCTTTAGCTGAAAATGATAAAGAAAAGATAAATGCTTTAATTATATTTTTTAAAAGTATTTATCAAAAAATAGCTTTAGTCGTTTTTACTTTTGGAATAATATTAGTACCTTTTTTAGATAAACTGGTTAATTTAGAAGGAAATATAGATAATATATATATATATTATATTTTATATGTAATCAATTCATCTATAAGTTATTTATTTGTTTATAAAACAACTATTATTTTTGCGGATCAAAAAAATTATATATTAAAAAAATATGGTATTTATAGTAGTATAATTAATTTTATATTACAGTGCATATCTTTAATTTTCTTTAAAAGTTTTATTTTATATTTACTATCCATGATTTTTACTACATTTCTTAATAACTATTTAGGTGCTAGAAAAGCAGAAACATTATATTTATTAAAAAATGAAAAGAAAGTAATGAATATAATTGACAAAAAAATAAAAAAAGAATTATTTAATAATGTAAAATCAATGTTTATATATCGTATTAGTGGAGTAATTATGAATAATACTACTAATATTTTTATATCTATTTTTATAGGAACTGTATGGGTTGGATATTATTCTAATTATATGATGTTAATAACAGGAATTATTAGTTTAACAACTATTATTGTCGCATCAGTACAAGCTAGTATTGGAAATTTAGTAAATACTTCTTATATAAAAGATCAAGTAGTAATTTTTGATTATGTAAATTTTGTTATTTTTGCTTTAATTGGATTATTAAGTATAGTTTTTTATACATTTGTTGATATTTTTATAAATTTTTGGATAGGAAAAGAATTTATATTAAATAATTATATTGTTATGTTAATAACATTGAATTTTTTTATACCAAATGTATTATATGCTACATGGATGTTTAGAGATACCACAAATTTATTTAAAAAAACAAAATATGTTGCTTTAATAACAGCAATAATAAATATATGTTTAATTTTATTATTGCAAGATATTTTTAAATTAGAAGGAATTTTGATAGCTGCAGTTATTGCTAGGTTAATGACGAATTTTTGGTATGAACCATATTTATTATTTAAAACATATTTCAAGCAAAATCCTTTGATATATTTTAAAAAAATATTAATATATATTATTGTTTTATTAGGTATAGGCTTTTTTAATAAATATTTAATTTCATTTGTAGATTTTACTAATATAATATCAGTTATATTAGGTGGTATATTAGATTTTATATTTATTAGTATATTATATAGTTTAGTATTTTATAAAACAGAAGAGTTTAAATATACTAGAGAGAAATTTCTGAAAAAAATTGTTGAAAAGTTTATTAATAAGTGAGCGTTTTTGGTAATATTATAAAATATCCATTTAGAATTATAATATTAATTAGGTTGCTAGTAAAGTTATATTATCTGCAAAAGATACAGTACTTCCAACATTTAAAGAATGTGTAGCAGATTTTAGATATGGAGAAGATAAATAATGAAAATATTAGTAACTGGTGGAGCAGGATTTATCGGTAGTAATTTTGTTTATTATGAATTAGATAATTATCCAAGTGATGAAGTAATCTGTTTAGATAAACTCACTTATGCAGGTAATTTAGAAACATTAGAAATAGCAATGAAAAATCCTAAATTTAAATTTGTTAAAGGAGATATTGCTGATAGAGCTTTTGTTGATGAATTATTTGCAAGTGAACAGCCTGATGTTGTAGTAAATTTTGCAGCAGAATCTCATGTGGATAGATCTATTGAAAATCCAGAAATCTTTTTACAGACAAATGTAATTGGTACAAGTGTACTGATGGATGCTTGTCGTAAGTATGGTAATATTCGCTATCATCAAGTATCTACAGATGAAGTTTATGGAGATTTACCACTTGATAGACCAGATTTATTCTTTACAGAAATAACACCACTGCATACTTCTAGTCCATATTCAGCTTCAAAAGCTTCAGCAGATTTATTAGTGCAGGCATATTATCGTACTTATAAATTACCTGTGACTATTTCTCGCTGTTCAAATAATTATGGACCATATCACTTCCCTGAAAAATTAATTCCACTCATGATAGCAAATGCTTTAAATGATAAAAAATTACCAGTGTATGGTAAAGGCGAAAATGTACGTGATTGGCTCTATGTAGAAGACCATTGTTCTGCTATAGATTTAATCATTCGTAAAGGAAAAATTGGCGAAGTATATAATATTGGTGGTCATAATGAACGTACTAATTTAGAAGTTGTGAAAACAATTATTAAAGAGCTTGGTAAAAGTGAAGATTTAATTGAATTTGTAACAGATAGACCAGGTCATGACCGTAGATATGCTATAGATCCTACAAAAATTCATAATGAACTTGGTTGGCTTCCTGCTACTAAATTTGATGATGGTATTAAGAAAACTATTGATTGGTATTTAACACATAAATCTTGGTGGGAAAAAATCATCAGTGGTGAATACAAAGATTATTATGATAAGATGTATAAAAATAGATAAATAAAAAGAGAGCTTAGGCTCTCTTTCTTTGTAAGGAGTGATTTTAAGTGAAAGTTTTAGTTACAGGTTATACAGGTCAATTAGGTTTTGATGTAGTACGTGAGTTAAAAGCTAGAAATATAGAATGTATCGGTACAACAAGAAATGAGTTTTCTTTAACAGATACAGAAAAAATGCAAGATTTTGTTAAAGCATATAAACCAGATGTAGTAATTCATTGTGCAGCTTATACAGCAGTAGATAAGGCAGAAGATGAAGTAGAACTTTGTGATCAAATAAATCATTTAGCAACTAAAGAATTAGCAAAAGTATGTAAAGAAATTGATGCTAAGATGATTTATATCAGTACAGATTATGTATTTGCAGGTAGTAGTGAAGATTTTTATGAAGTAAATGATGAAAAAGCACCACAAAATGTTTATGGGAAATCTAAACTTGATGGAGAATTAGCTGTACAAGAGATTTTAGATAAATATTTTATTGTGCGTATTTCTTGGGTATTTGGTAGTAACGGTAAGAATTTTATCAAGACTATGCTTAACTTAGCTAAAAATCATGATAAATTAACTGTAGTTAATGACCAAATAGGTTCACCAACTTATACAGTGGATTTAGCAAAATTACTTTGTGATATGGCATTATCTGATAAATATGGTATTTACCATGCTACAAATGAAGGGATATGTTCATGGTATGATTTTGCTTGTGAAATATTTAAACAAGCAGATATAAAGATAAATGTTGAACCAGTACCATCAACAGCATTTCCAACAAAAGCTAAACGACCACATAATTCAAGAATGAGCAAAAAATGTTTAGATGAAGCAGGATTTAATAGATTACCTGCATGGCAGGATGCTTTATTAAGATATTTACAAGAATTGAATATGTAAATAGAAAAAACCGCAAAGAATATATCTTCTTTGCGGTTTTCTTTTAGTATGGTTTATGCATAATAAATATTACAATCAAGTATCATATCATCTATTTGCTTATGATCTGTGTATTGCCATATCTTACAAATGCGATTAGGATATTCTAGTTTAAAGCTGTTTTCATGATAATATTGGGCAGACCAGATGGGAATATAATCTGCAAGTAGATTTAAGTCAATGATATTGGTGAGCCAATTATAGGAACTATATAGACCTACATAATTATAATCTAGTTCATTTAGTCGATTGATGAAATTGCCAATCATATAGGCTACATTGATATTGTTTTTGAGCATAGATTTATCTTCTGCATCATACCAGATGCCAAGTGGCGGATTTTGTCCATTGAGATATGTTTTGATTTGTTTATCTACCCAATTAGCTTCTGCTATAGCTTCATCAATTGTTGAAGCATGAGCATAATAATATATGCCATAGGGCAGATTATAAGTTACAGCATTATTTACATGTGAGATAAACATTTCATCTAGATAATTGTACTCACCTATTTTGATGATAACGCCTTGAATATTATTTGCTTTTAGTTTTTGCCAATTGAGTTTTTCTTGCCAAGCTGAAATATCTACTACTTGAAAATTTTGCATAAGTAATCACTCCTTTAATGATTTACTTGCATTTTAAAGGAAGAAATTAAACCTTTTAAGCAAATTTGAGAAAATTTTTTGTTGTTTTTATAAAAATTTACGATATGTCGAATACATTTTATTTTTATAAGAGTATAATATAGTTAATCTAAAAAAAAGCGAGATGATTATAATGCTACTTATAAAGGCAGTAGATTATAGGATTTTGGAATTATGTAAGGCTTATAATTTGAGCATAAATGGCTTGGCAAATAAAGCAGGAATGCCACCTTCAACTGTGGCTAGCTTATTAAGTGAAAAAAGTCGTAATCCTACAGAAGATACTATTTTTAAAATTTGTATTGGTTTTGGTATGAGAATGGATAAATTTTACGCCTCGAATTTATTTGACCTTAAAAATATAAGTTTAGAAAATACTTCGCAGAAAATATATAAAGTTTAAATTCATAACTGCACATATAGCGAAAGGCAAACTATTATGTAATTTTGGATAATAGTTTGTCTTTTTTTATTTGCTAAGAAAAAATTTTTGATTTAGGGGTTGATTTTTGCCATCTAAGTTGTAAGTAAATAAGTGTAAGGAGTTGATAAGATGAATAAGAAACGGCGGCAAAAGATGTTATCAATTAAAGCTATGATGTATTTTTAAATTTTAAAATTAAGGAGTGATTTTTAATGGCAGATACACGCAAATTAACAATGGTATTTACTTTAGATAATGGAGACGATTTTAAATATAATTTAGCAGACCCGAAAGATGAATTGACAAAGAGTGAAGTCGATGTAGTCATGCAGAAAATGATTGATACACAGGCTATTATCAAAGATAATCATAAAGCAACAGCGATTAAAGAAGCATATATCACAACTACTACACAAGATGTTTTAGCTTAAGTTTAATTTATAATTTTATTTTATAGTTTATTAGGAGGAATATATTATGGCAGTTAAGAAAAATGCAGAATGTGAAATCATTATTAAAGTAGAAACAGGTACTACTTCTACAGGTAAAGCTAGTTATAGCAGTCGTAGTTTCGGCTATATCAATCCTTCTTTATCAGAAGATGATATTTTAGATATCGGTCAAAAAATAGCGGGCTTACAAAAATATAATTTAGGTAGTGTAAATCGTCAGGACACAGCAGAAATCGCTGCGGAATAAGGAAAAAGGGGTGCGTGTCACCCCTTTTTCTTTTAAATTATTCTCTTGATGATAGAAAGAAGACGATTAGATGGAAAGACTATTAATAAAAGCTAAAGCTGGAGATAATTATGCTATACAGTTATTATTAAATAAGTATAAGAATTTATTAAATAGTGCTTCTAGACAACATCATTTAATATCTATTCAAGAAGAGGCATATGAAGAAGCCGTGATTAGTTTTTATCAGGCAATTAAAGATTTTAATGAGTCTTTAGGTGTGCCGTTTGCCGGTTATGCTAAAGTAAAAGTATATCAAGGTGTGCATACTTTATTTCGTAGATATTTGCGTATTTGGCAAAATGAAGTGTCATTATCTGCTCAAATGAATACAGATGATGAAGATGAAGTAAAAGAATTTGGGGATTTATTGGCAGTAGATGAGGATTTAGCAGATAGCATTTCTTCTAGATTAGATATAATGAAACTTATGCATCAATTGCCACCCAAACAATATAAAGTTTTTATATTAATAGTGTTTAAAGGATTAAAATATAAACAAGTAGCAAAACTATTGCATATATCTGTACAAGCTGTAAGCAAAAATTATCGTAAAGCATTAGCTTTTATTAATAAATCTCTAGAGAAATAAAGAATTAAGGTGATAATATGGAATATATTTTTACGTATATAGCAAATTATGGTTTTCCTATGGTAGTAGCAAGTTTTTTGTTATTTCGCATGGATAAACACTTGGCTAATTTAGAAGAAGGTATAAGACATATGAATGAAACTTTAGCTAAACAGGTCAATCATTAATAAAAATAAAAACAGAGATTTTCTTCATGATAGATCGAATAAATAATTTCATGAAGAAAATCTTTTTTTATGCTATAATAAATTTTGATTGTATAAAATTATCACAATTTAAAGTATTTTATTTATTTGAGTAGATTATAGGGAGTAGATTGTTATGAAACGTATTCGCAAAGCTGTCATACCTGCTGCTGGTTTTGGTACTCGTTTTTTGCCAGCGACAAAAGCAACACCTAAAGAAATGTTACCAATAGTAGATAAACCTACAATTCAGTACATAGTGGAAGAAGCTATTGCTAGCGGTATTGAAGATATTTTGATCATCAGTGGTCATGCTAAACGTGCAATTGAAGACCATTTTGATAGCGCGCCAATTTTAGAAGCTGAATTAAAAGCTAAAGGTAAAACTAAATTATTGGAAATGGTACAGGAAACATCAGAAATCAATGTGCATTACATTCGCCAAAAACATATGCGCGGTTTAGGTGATGCCATTTTATGTGCTAGAGCATTCATTGATAATGAACCATTTGCTGTATTATTAGGTGACGATATAGTTTATAATCCTGAAATGCCAGCATTAAAACAATTGATGGATATGTACACACAAACAGGTGCTACTATTTTAGGTTGCCAACAAGTGCCAAAAGAAAAAGTTTCTTCTTATGGTATTGTAGCAGGCGTACCAACTATCAATGAACAATTGATGAAAGTCAATGATATGATTGAAAAACCAAGTATTGAAGAAGCTCCAAGTCAAATGGCAGTGCTTGGCAGATATATCATCACTCCAGATGTATTTGAAGTGTTACAAAATACTAAGCCAGGCAAAGGTGGAGAAATACAGTTAACAGATGCACTCAAAGTTATGGCAAAACGTGAAAATGTTTATGCTTATAATTTCACTGGCAAACGCTATGATGTAGGCGATAAATTAGGCTTTTTGAAAGCTACAGTAGAATTTGCTCTCCGTCGTGATGATTTATCTGGTGATTTTGCGGAATATCTCAAAACAATTGTAAAAGATTTATAATAATAATTATAATAAAAAAGGTGATACTTTTAGTATCACCTTTTATTTTATCTATATATTATATTTGTGATTAATTTTCTGGGATAGTTAGATTATCTTTAATTTGCGATACTTCGCTATTGATATCTAACATTATAGGAGCTTCAATAGCATAAATGCGATTTAAATTATTTACAATATCTTTACGCTCAATTTGATTATAAGTTCCTTCATTGATGATTACAATACTTTGACGAACAGTTTCATTTAATTTATAACTATAAACACGAGTTTTTTCCAAAATATTATAAACTAATGTATAATTGTTTTGTGATAATTCACTTGGCGGTAAAGCATCTTGTAGTGAATTATTAAAAGCATTTGTTTCATCATATAATCTTTGCAATTGACTTAAAGCTTCAGTTGCAGATATAGATTGATTTTCATAATTAGAAATGATTTTGTGATAAACTGTAGCAAATCTATCTAGCTGATTGATATCTTCTTTATAATCATTGTACCATGTTATAAAATAAGGTTGTTCGTTTAAAATAGCCAAACGTTGCTCAGTGGAAATAGAATTTGAAGAAGATGGTATCACTAAAGAACTATAGACAGCTACAAAACAAAGTAAAATAATACCACAAGGAATAATAAATATTCTCTTTGTAGGGTATTTTCTATCAGCTAAATAACTAGCAATAATGATAATAATCATAACAGCAATAGCTAGTAAAATATTCATAAAAAATTTTTTCCTCCTTATATTATATGTTCATTTCTTTAGTGGTAAAGAAACGAACCAAAGAAAGCCACCGCAGATAAAATTTAAGCTTTGAAAAAAATTATCATTTCATACAAAGCTTAAAACTCGCTACGCTCAGACAGTTAAGCAAAAAACGTATTCAATGATAATATTTTTCAATAATCTTGCGATTACCGCTAAATTTTATAATGCGGAAAATATAACAAATTATTTAGCATTATTAAAAATAATACCGAATGTCCCTCACGTTAGCGAATTTTACGGTAGCCGTAGGCTATTGGCAAGGATAAAATTATGGCTATGGTTTTAGCTCTACTGTTTGAGCAAAGCGAGTTTAGAGCGTTATAGACATAATTTTATAATTGACAAAGTAAAATTGATATCGGGAGGTAGAGTTCTTTTGTTACTTTTCTTGCTCATGAAAGAAAAGTAAGCAATATCTTTATTTTAGCATATTTTTTTAGAAGATATGAAAATTAATTTTAGGATAGAGGTGTATGGTTTGACTTCAAGAAAAATTATGTATTATTTACAGGCTTTTAAAATTTTAGCACTAGGATATTGGCGTTCTGAACAAAAATGGAAGGCTTATGGTATTTTAGCTGTTGTTTTAATTTTAAATTTAGCTAGTGTATTTTTGACGGTATTGGTAAATGATTGGTATAAAGAATTTTGGGATGTTTTGCAAGCCTATGAATTTGATAGTTTTTGGTATTTAGTAGGCAAATTTTCCTTGATTGCCGCTATTTATATAGCTATTGGCGTTTATTCTGTGTATTTACAACAATTATTGCAGATAAAATGGCGTGAATGGCTCACTGATAAATATTTAGTTAGATGGATGGAAAATAGAGCTTATTATAAGTTGAAATTGATGGGAAAAGATATGGATAACCCAGATCAGCGTATTTCTGAGGATATTAATCAATTTGTAGCGTTGACTTTATCTTTGACGATTGGTCTTGTGCGTCAACTGATAACTTTGGTGGCATTTACTGTAATTTTATGGAATTTATCAGGAATTATCACTGTGCCTATTGGCAGTTATGAATTCACTATCTATGGCTATATGGTTTGGTTATCTTTGGTATATTCTATTGTTGGTACGTATCTCACTCATAAGGTGGGTAAGGCACTTATCAATTTAAATTATGAACAGCAAAAATATGAAGCTGATTTCCGTTTTGCGATGATGCGTGTAAGAGAAAATACAGAGTCGATTGCTTTTTATCGTGGTGAAAAACCAGAATTAGAAAATTTCTTGACTAGATTTAAGATTGTAATTGGCAATTTCCGCGATATTATGACTCGTCAAAAAATCTTAAATGGTTTTACAGCTGGTTATGGTCAATTAGCGATTATCATTCCATTATTATTGGCTGCACCGCGTTGGTTTGCTAAAGAGGTGCAAGTGGGCTGGATTATGCAAGTATCAAATGCTTTTGGACAAGTTCAAGGAGCAATGTCATATTTTGTAGATGCCTATACAACTATAGCACAGTGGTGCTCTGTAGTTCGCCGTTTAGATGGTTTTAATCGTCATGTCGGTGAAGCTTTAGATTTGAAATCTGATTTAATCATAGATAATGCTTCTAATATTAAAGTCGGTATAGAAAATGTAGATGTTTTCCTTCCTAATAAAAATAAAGATGTTTTAATCAAGGATTGTACAATTGATTTGATGAAATATCAATCTTTATTGATCATGGGTGCTTCTGGTGTGGGTAAATCAACTCTTTTAAGAACACTTGCAGGTCTTTGGCCTTATGCAAAAGGTAATGTTTATTTGCCAAAAGAAGAAGAATTTTTATTTTTACCACAAAGACCATATTTGCCACTTGGTAGCTTAAGACAGGCAATTTCTTATCCTGTAGTTGAAGAAGTAATCAGTGAAAAATATAATGATGAAGAAATAAAAGAAATACTCATAGCTTGTAAGTTAGAAAATTTAGCAGATAAATTGGATATTGTTGATGATTGGAGCAGAATTTTATCTTTAGGTGAACAACAAAGAATAGCTTTTGCGCGAATTTTATTATATAGACCAGAATTTGTATTTTTAGATGAAGCGACATCAGCACTTGATGAAGATTTAGAGGGCAATTTATATGATATGTTGAAAATTCATTTGCCAAATACAAAAATTATCAGCATTGCTCATCGCAGTAGTTTAATAGCAAAACATCAGGCTATCTTGAGATTGAAAGAGAAAGGTTGTTGGGAAATCCATGAATAATCAAGAAATAGAAGTAAAAATGGAAATAAAAGATGAAGCTCAAATAGAAAATATACGTGGATTTTTGCAAGAAAATAAAGAGCAATCATGGCAACGTATAGATATGAAGGCTATTTATTATGATACGGAAGATAATTTCTATCAAAAACATAAAATCGCTTATCGTGTACGCTGTGAAAATGATTGTATCGTAGCAACGTACAAATCGGGAAAAGTAAACAGTGATGGTCTGTTTGAACGCGTGGAAATTAATAAAAAAGTAACAAAGTTGACACCAGATATAAATGTATTTGCTGAAGATAAAGACATTTGGTCTTTGATTAAAACTACAAAGGATAAAAAACTTTTACCGATAGTAATAACAGATTTTGTGCGTGAGTGTATAGAGCTAACATGGCTAGACTCTAAGCTAGAAGTGGCTTTAGACCTTGGTTTTGTTCAAGGAAGAGAAAATAAAGCTCCTATTTGTGAAGTTGAAATTGAATTAAAACAAGGAAAATTTGAAGATTTATTATCTTTAAAAGATGAATTGATTAAAAAATTTGGTTTACAAATTTCCGCGATAAGCAAATATAAAAAAGGGTTGATTTTAGCAGGACAAATTTAATGTCCTGCTTTTTTTATTATTTTTTTAAAAAATTTTAAAAAAAAAGAAGGATTTACAAAATTTATATAGAATTGTAATATTGTCAAATGAAAATGTAACGAATTTTATTTATTTGAGAAGTTTTATAAATAGAAAGGAAGTGTAAATTTATTTAATCTAAATTTTATAAAATGTACGACAATTGTTAAGATTGTTAAGTTTTTATAAGTAATATGTTATGTTTGTGTAAATTTTAATAGTTTTTATAGATTAATTCCTGCATTTTTGTCTAAATTGACAAGATGTGTAGACTATGTTTATTTTTTTCAGGAGGTTTTATATTATGAGAAAAACAGAATGCTTAGCCATGATATTGGCTGGTGGTCAAGGGAGTAGATTAGGAGCTTTAACTAAAAATATAGCTAAACCAGCTGTGCCATTTGGTGGAAAATATCGTATCATCGACTTTCCATTGAGTAACTGTGCAAATTCCGGCATTGAAACAGTAGGTGTACTTACTCAATATCGTCCACTAGAATTGCATACATACTTAGGTACTGGTGAAGCATGGAATCTTGACCGCAAAAATGGTGGTGTATATATTTTACCTCCATATGCTAGAGAAAAAGGTGCAGATTGGTACAAAGGCACAGCAGATGCAATTTACCAAAATATTAATTTTATCAATAAAGCTAATCCAGACTATGTTTTAATCTTATCTGGTGACCATATTTATACAATGGATTATGCTAAAATGATTGAAGCACATAAAATGAATAAAGCAGAAGCTACAATTGGTGTAATTAAAGTTCCAATGAAAGAAGCTTCTCGTTTTGGTATTATGAGCACAGATAAAGAAGGTCGTATTACTAAATTTGCCGAAAAACCTGCTAAACCAGAAAGTAATTTAGCTTCTATGGGTATTTATATCTTTAGCTGGAATTTCTTACGTGAATACTTAGAAAATGATGCTAAAGATGAAACTTCTAGTCATGACTTTGGTAAAAATATTATTCCAAAAATGTTAGCTGACCAAGCTAGATTATATTCCTATGCATTTGAAGGTTATTGGAAAGATGTAGGAACAATCGATAGCCTTTGGGAAGCAAACATGGATTTATTAAAAGAAAAACAACCATTTGAAATGAATGGTAAATGGAAAATTTATTCCGTGGATATGGCTATGCCACCTCATTATGTAGGACCAAAAGCTAAAATTAAAAATTCTCTTGTAAGCGAAGGTTCTATGATTTGCGGTGAAGTAAAAAATTCTGTTATATTCCCAGGTGTACGCATTGCTAAAGGTGCAAAAGTAAGCAATTCTGTAATTATGCCATTTGCAAAAATCGAAGCAGATGCTGTTGTTGAAAAAGCTATTGTAGCTCAAAATAGCAAAATTGAAGCAACTGCTCAAGTAGGTAGTGACGATGGTACTATTGTAGTAATTCCTGAAGGTGAAACTGTACGACCAATGGTTGTTTCCGATGCAACTGAAAATGTAAATGTGGGATAAAATAAGAGAGGGATATAATTATGAAAAATGTTCTCGGAATAATGGATTTATATGAAGACGATAAACAAATAAGAACACTTACAACAAAAAGACCTGTTGCAACATTACCTTTTGCAGGTCGTTATCGTTTATTAGACTTTGCTTTATCTAGCATGGTTAACTCTGGTATTACAAAAATTGGTATGATGATGCCAGCAAAATCTCGTTCTATCTTAGACCATCTTCGTTCTGGTAAAGACTGGGATTTAGCACGTCGTCATGATGGTTTATTCTATTTACCAGCTATAAAAATGGATAAAGATAGCCGTAATGGTAACTTACAGTCTTTCTATAGACATATGAGCTTTATCAGACAGTCTGAACAAGAATATGTATTAATCTGCAACAGCCGTTTTGTTTATAATATAGACTTTACTACAGCTCTTCGTTTCCATCAGAATACTGGTGCTGATATCACTATGGTTTACCATATTGAAAATAAAGAACGTCCAGACAATGCAACTATTTTACAGACTGGTGAAAATGGTCTTGTTACAGAAATTGCTAACCGTCCAGCTGTTTATGAAAATTCCAAAGTATTTATGGGTATTTATTTAATGTCCCGTAAAAAATTCATGGAAATTATATCTACAGCATATGAACGTGGTGGCTATGATTTCTTGATTGATGGTATTTTACGTCATCAGGATAATTTAAATATCTATGGTTTCCAACATGAAGGTTATGTATCTGAAATCTGCTCTACAATTTCCTATTTCAAAACTAATATGGATTTGTTAGAACCAGAAATTTGGGAAGAATTATTCATGGGTTATAACCCAATCTATACAAGAGTTCGTGATGAAGCTCCTGTACAGTACAAAAAACAAGCAAAAGTTAATAATTCTCTAGTTGCAAATGGTTGCGTAATTGAAGGTTCTGTAGAAAACAGTATCTTATTCCGTGGTGTTAAAATCGGAAAAGGCGTTCAAGTTAAAAATAGCGTAATTATGCAGAATTGTGAATTACAAGATGATGCTCTAGTAGAAAATGTAATTTGCGATAAAAATGTAGTAGTATCCGATGGTAAATGGTTAAAAGGTGCTGAAAATTATCCATTGATCATTGAAAAAAATACAGTTATTTGATTAACAAAAGATAAGATATTAAAATAATATAGGTTAAAAAATATAGTAATTATCTCTAAAGTTGACTTTATGAGATAATTACTGTATTTATAAATATATATAATATAAATTATATAATATAAAATATTAATATATAGGTTTTGGTTTTTTTAGAAATATAGAGTTTTTATTTCAGGGTAGTGCGATTAAGGTAAAAACTTATAGGGGGAAGTAATAGTGAGTGTAGGAATAATCAATAAGCAAATTGAAGAGAGAGCTTCATTACAGAAAAATTTCTTAAAAACAGCAAATATGTTATTTGGTAAAGATTGGAATGAATTAACTAAAGAAGAATTATATCAGACTTTAGTTAGAACAGTTCGTCAGTACATCAGTGAAAACTGGATTATGACTAATAAATACTATGAAGAAAATCAATGCAAAGAAGTATATTATTTTTCCATTGAATTCTTATTAGGTCGTCTATTAAATACAAACTTGATCAATCTTGATATGAAAGAAATCTGTAAAGAAGCCTTGAAAGACTTGAATATTGATATTACAGAACTCTTTAAACAGGAACCAGATGCAGGTTTAGGTAATGGTGGTCTTGGCCGTCTTGCTGCTTGCTTTATTGATTCTTTGGCTTCCTTAGGCCTTCCAGGTCATGGTTGTACTATCCGTTATCAATATGGTCTGTTTGAACAAAAAATAATAGATAATCAACAAGTTGAAATTCCTGATAATTGGCTTAAAAATGGTTTCGCTTGGGAATATCGCAAAGCTGACAAAGAAGTTGATGTTCATTTTGGCGGTAATGCTTATATGGCTCAACAAGAAGATGGTTCTTTAAAATTAGTTCATGAAGGATATAATACAGTTGCAGCTGTTCCTTATGATGTGCCAATCGTAGGTTATCACAATAATGTAGTAAATACTCTTCGTCTTTGGAATGCTGAAGTTCCTCAAGATTTTGCTTCTTTATCAGGTACTAGAGAACAGTTACAAGAAAGATTGCGTCAATCTTATCGTGTACAAGCAATCACTTCTTGCTTGTATCCAGAAGATAGCTCCTATGAAGGTAAAATGCTTCGTTTGACTCAAGAATATTTCTTTGTATCTGCAGGCGTTCAAAGTATTGTTCGTCATTATAAACGCCGTAAAGGTGATTTAAAAGATTTTGCGAAAAAAATTGCTATTCATATCAATGATACTCATCCAGCAATGGCAATTCCTGAACTTATGCGCGTACTCATTGACCAAGAAGGTATGGATTGGGATACTGCTTGGGATATCACTAAAAATACAGTAGCTTATACTAACCATACAATTATGCCAGAAGCATTAGAAACTTGGCCAATTGATATGTTTAAAAATCTCGTACCACGTATTTACATGATCGTAGAAGAAATCAATGCACGCTTCTTAGAAGATGTTCGTAAACAATATCCAAATGATGAAGACCGTGTACGCAGAGTATCTATCATTCAAGATGGCGTAGTTCATATGGCTCGTCTTTCTGTTGTAGGTAGCCATAGCGTAAATGGTGTTGCTAAAATTCATAGCGATATTTTAAAAGCACATACTATGCGTGACTTTGATGAAATTTACCCAGGTAAATTCAATAATAAAACTAATGGTATTACACATCGTCGTTGGCTCATTGCTGCAAATCCACAGCTTTCTAGCTTAATAGATGAAGCTATTTCTGATAAATGGCGTAAAGACCCATCTCGTCTTATCGATTTATTAGATTATAAAGATGATACAGCATTCCTTGATAAATTAGCAGAAGTTAAAAAAGAACATAAAATTTATTTAGCTGGTCATATCAAACGTCGTAGTGGATTTACTATTGACCCTAACTCTTTATATGACATTCAAGTTAAACGTATTCATTCTTACAAACGTCAAATTATGAATATTTTACATGTAATGCATATCTATAATTTGATTAAAGCAAATCCATCTATTAAATCTGAAATGTTACCTCGTACTTATATGTTCGCAGGTAAAGCAGCTCCTGGTTACCATATCGCTAAAGAAACAATTCGCTTAATTAACAATGTAGCTAATATTGTTAATAACGATAAAGATGTAAACGATTGTTTACATGTAGTATTCTTAGAAAACTATGGTGTTACTTTAGCAGAAAAATTATTCCCAGCAGCTGATGTTAGTGAACAGATTTCTCTTGCAGGTAAAGAAGCTTCCGGTACATCTAACATGAAATTCATGATGAACGGTGCTATCACACTTGGTACTTTAGATGGTGCTAACGTAGAAATTTGCGATGCAGTTGGAGAAGATAACTGTGTTATCTTTGGCTTAAAAGAACATGAAGTAATGGAATACTATAAAAATGGATTATATTCCGCATGGACTGAATATAATACAAATCCAGCAATTCACAATGTAGTTGATGAATTATTGACTGGTCCATTCGTAGGTAATGGTGATTTCCATGACTTACACAACTATTTATTCAATAGTAATGATGAATATTTCGTATTCAAAGATTTCAATTCTTATATTGATGCTCATGTAAAAATTAGAGGTAAATATCTCGACCGCTATGGTTGGTTAAAATCCAGCTTAATCAATATTGCACATTCTGGTATCTTCTCTAGTGATAGAACTATCAGCGAATATGCAAAAGATATCTGGAATGTAGAACCTATTAATTTATTAAAATAAATGACTCCAAAGGAGAACTAAAAATATGGAAGTATCCGCATTAAAAGATTTTGATTTGTATTTGTATCATCAAGGTACAAATTTCTATGCGTATCAAATGTTAGGAGCTCATTTTGTAGTAGAAGACGGAGTAGAAGGCGTACGCTTTGCTGTTTGGGCACCTCATGCTAAAGCCATAAGTGTAGTAGGAGATTTTAATAATTGGGATTACAATGAAAACCCAATGCAGAGAATTTCTGATGGTGAAATTTGGGTGACTTTTATTCCTAATTTACAGCAAGGTGAAATTTATAAATATTCTATAGAGCCATTCAATGGTGGAGAACGTTTCTTAAAAGCAGACCCTTATGCTTTTTATGCTGAAAAGAAACCAAAAACAGCTTCTCGCGTTTATGATTTACGCGGTTATGAATGGCATGATGAAAAATGGCAGAAAAAACAGCAACAAGAAGCTTCTTATGATAAACCTATGCTCATCTATGAAGTGCATTTAGGCTCTTGGCGTCGTGATGCTGAAGGTAATTATTTAACTTATAGAGAAGCAGCAAAACAGCTCATCTCTTATGTTAAAGAAATGAATTATACTCATATTGAGTTTATGCCACTTTGTGAACATCCATTTGATGGTTCTTGGGGTTACCAAGCAACTGGTTATTATGCAGTAACTAGTCGTTATGGTGAACCAAAAGACTTCATGTATTTAGTAGATTTAGCTCATCAAAATGGTATTGCTGTAATCATGGACTGGGTTCCAGGACATTTCTGTAACGATGCTCATGGTCTTCGCCGTTTTGATGGTGAAACTTTATATGAATCTGATAATGAAAAACGCCGTGAAAATTGGCAATGGGGTACAACTAACTTCGACTATGGTCGTCGTGAAGTGCATAGCTTCTTAATTTCTAATGCTCTATTTTGGTTAAATGAATATCATATTGATGGGCTTAGAATTGATGCTGTAGCTAATATGTTGTATCTAAACTACGGTCGTGAAGAAGGTCAGTGGGAACCTAATAAATATGGTGACACTGGTAACCTTGAAGCTATGGAATTGATTAAAAATCTAAATGAAGCGATTTTCAAATATCATCCTAATGCTTTAATGATGGCAGAAGAATCTACATCATGGCCTATGATTTCTCGTCCAACTTATATGGGCGGTATGGGCTTCAACTATAAATGGAATATGGGCTGGATGAATGATATGCTCAAATATATGAGCCTTGATCCTATTTATCGTAAATGGAATCACGATAAAATTACATTCTCCTTGATGTATGCTTTCTCTGAAAACTTTGTATTGCCATTATCTCATGATGAAGTAGTTCATGGTAAATGCTCTTTAATTGAAAAAATGCCAGGCGATTATTGGCGTAAATTCGCTGGTCTTCGTTCCTTCTTTGGTTATTGGATGACTCACCCTGGTAAAAAATTATTATTCATGGGTGGCGAATTTGGTCAATTTATCGAATGGAAATATGATGATAGTCTTGATTGGCATTTAGCTGAATTGTATCCAATGCATACAAAAATGCAGAGATTCTCTAAAGAATTGAATAAATTCTATTGTGAACATAAAGCTTTATGGCAAGTAGACTTTGATTGGCGTGGTTTCCGCTGGATTGATTGTAACGATAATGAAAATAGCGTTATTTCCTTTATTCGTTATGCTGAAGACCAAGATGATTTCATCATTGTAGTATGTAACTTCACTCCAGAAGTGCGTCATGGTTACCGCATTGGTGTACCTGAAAAAGGTATTTATCAAGAAGTATTTAATACAGATAAAGAAGAATATGGTGGTTCTAATGTATTAAATGAAGGTGACTTTAAATCAGAAGATGTATTCTGGCATAATTTAAATCAATCTATTCAAATTACTTTACCACCACTTGGTACAGTATATTTCAGATTGAAATTGCGTCCTGTTGAAGCTAAAAAACAGACAGTAATTGAAGCTGAAAAACCAGAAAAGGTAAAACTTAATGGTAATAGATCAAAACAACGTCAAAAGGCTAAAGCTTATGCCTTGAAATAATTTAAGTTATAGCCCATATAATTTTTATTATATGGGCTATATATACAATCATAGAGGAAGGTCGTGTTATAGTGTTAAAAGTTTTATATGTAGCCTCAGAAGCTGTGCCTTTTGTAAAAACAGGCGGTCTTGCAGATGTAGCGGGTTCTTTACCTAAAGAATTAAAACAAAAAGGTGTAGATGTTCGTGTTGTTATACCAAAATACAGTGGTATAAAAGAAGAATATCGCAATAATATGGAACATATTTATGATGGTGAAATCAATGTTTCCTGGCGTAAAAAATATCTAGGTATTGATAGATACGATTATAAAGATGTACCATTTTATTTCATTGATAATCAGGAATATTTCTATCGTGAAGGATATTATGGTTATCCAGATGATGTAGAAAGATTTACTTTCTTCTGCAGAGCTGTTCTTGAAATGCTTCCTCATATTGATTTCTGGCCAGATGTTATTCATATGAATGATTGGCAAACTGGTTTAATTAGCGTTTATTTAAAACTCGAACATAATGAAGATGTACGCTATAACAAGATTAAAACAGTATATACTATTCACAATTTGAAATATCAAGGTCGTTTCTGGAAAGGATATTTACCAGATGTATTAGGTCTTGATTGGAAATACTTCAACAATGGTGATTTGGAATACTTTGATGATATCAACTTCATGAAAGGTGCTATCGTATATTCTGATAAAGTTACTACTGTAAGTCGCAGTTATGCTAAAGAAATTCAAGATCCTTATTATGGTGAAGGTCTTGAAGGTATGCTTCAAAAACGTGATGCAGATTTATCTGGTATTATCAATGGTCTGGATTATGAAGATTATAATCCAGAAACTGATAAGTACATCTTTAAAAACTTTGATGTACATAATGCAATTGCTATCAAAGGTGATAATAAAGAACAACTTCAGAAAAAATTGGGCTTACCAGTAAATCGCAAAATTCCAATGATTGGTATGGTAACTCGTTTAGTTGAAGCTAAAGGTCTTGATTTAGTTACACGTATCTTAGACGAATTACTTGAATATGAAAATGTACAATTTGTAATCTTAGGTACAGGCGATAGACAATATGAAGACTGGTTCAAAGGTCTTGTATGGCGCTATCCGAAAAAAGTATCTGCTAATATCTTCTTTAATAATGAACTAGCACATCAAATTTATGCTGCAAGTGATTTATTCTTGATGCCATCTCAATATGAACCATGCGGTATTGGTCAGCTTATCGCTCTCCGTTATGGTACTGTGCCAATTGTACGTGCTACAGGTGGTTTAAAAGATACTGTTGAAGCATATAACAATTACACTCAAACTGGTAATGGCTTTAGCTTTAATAACTACAATGCACATGAATTATTATTCTCCATCAAACGTGCAATAGATGGTATTGCTGATGATAGAAAACATATTCATCTTGTAGACAATGCTATGACTGCTGATTACAGCTGGGAAGAATCAGCTAAACAATATAAAGAATTGTATAATAGCTTAAAGGCTTAATAATTAGTTTAAAATAAAAATTTTATCGCTTAATACGACTTTTATAAAATTTTGCTTACTCAACAAAATAAGGTCTGTATTAAGCGATAATTATTTTATAGATGATTGAAGTTTTAATTAAAGTTTTAATCAGGGGAGGGATAATATAAATGATTTTTCATGATTCGCAAAATCTATATTATCGCAGTCCTATAGGGGCAGTGCCGACACAATCTTTTGTGAGATTGGCAATTGATGTTGATTTAAAAGATAAAGTTTCTTTGGTGCGTTTACATACATGGCAAGAAACTTGTGGTTCAATATATTATAATTTAAAAAAATCTTCATGGGATGAAAAACATTATTTTATTGATTTAGATATGCCTGAAGATGGTTGTCTTGTTTGGTATTATTTTATAATTGAATTAGCTGATGGTAAATTATTATATTATGGCAATAATAAGGCGCAAATGGGTGGTATTGGTCAAGAAGCATTAGAGGTGCCACCATCTTATCAGATTACAGTATTTAAAAAAGATGTAAAAACGCCAGATTGGTTTAAAAAAGCCGTTATGTATCAGATTTTTCCTGATAGATTTTATCGTAGTGGCAATAATATTCCACAGAAAAAACATGCGGTGCTTCATTGTGATTGGAATGAACCACCAATGTATTATTTAGACCCAGATACTAAAAATGTAATCACTTATGATTATTTTGGCGGAAATATCCAAGGTATAAAAGAGAAATTATCTTATTTAAAAGATTTGGGAATATCTGTGATTTATTTTAATCCTATTTTTAAATCACGTGCTAATCATCATTATGATACGGCAGATTATCATCAAGTAGACCCAATGTTTGGTACTAATGAAGAATTTGCACAGCTTTGTAGTCAAGCTAAAGAGATGGGAATTCGCATCATCTTAGATGGTGTATTTAGTCATACTGGCAGTGATAGTATATACTTCAATCGCTTCGGCAATTTTGACAGTGTAGGTGCATATCAATCCAAAGAGTCCCCATATTATGAATGGTATGATTTCAAGGAATATCCTTGTAAATATGATTGTTGGTGGGGCTTTACAAGTATGCCAAACACAAAGGAAACAACACCATCATATATGGATTTCATCATTCGTAGTGAAGATAGTGTAATGAATTTTTGGATGGATAAAGGCATAAGTGGTTGGCGTTTAGATGTAATTGATGAATTGCCACAGAAGTTTACACGTTGTTTTTATCAAAAATTGAAGAAATTAGATAAAGATGCAGTTATCATTGGTGAAGTATGGGAAGATGCTTCAAATAAAATAGCGTATAATGTTCATCGTGAATATCTTTGTGGTTATGAGATGGATAGTGCGATGAATTATCCATTGCGCAGAATTATTTTAGATTTTATTTTGAAAAATAAATCAGCTCAAGAAACAGAAGTAAGTATTTTAAATCAGCATGAAAATTATCCTGAAGAAAATCTCTATGCCATGATGAATTTATTGGGTAGTCATGATGTAGAACGTATTTTGACTTTATTAGGCGAAGCTCCAAGTGTAGAAAATGTACCAGCTAGTGTACAGGCAAAATTCAAGTTAGATGATGCTCATTTGCGTTTAGCTATTGCTCGTTTGAAATTAGCTGTTGTTTGGCAGATGACATTGCCAGGAGTGCCATCAATTTATTATGGCGATGAAATTGGTATGCAGGGATATCGCGACCCACATAATAGAGCAAGCTATAAATGGGATGAAGCTGATAATAATTTACGTCATTTCTTTACGCGTATGATAGCACTGCGCAATCATCGACAAGTATTGCAAACTGGTTGGTATATACCAGTATATGCTCAAGATGATGTCTTAGCTTATATGAGAACTACAAAATTAGGCAAAGATAGATTTGGACAAAAAATGGATGATGATTGCATTTTAGTGGTGTTAAATCGTCATCAAGAAAAAACTATGATGATAGAAATAGATGTTCATGGTTTTTGTCAGCATAAATTACATGAAATAACTAATATGTATCCTGATGTGGAAATCATAGATAATAAGGCTAAGATAGAAATTGAACCGCTTACAGCTCTAGTATTTGAACAGGAAAAAGAAAATATAGAATATGCTAGAAAAGCTGGTATTATCATGCATCCAACATCCCTTCCATCTGATTATGGTATTGGTGATTTAGGAAAAGAAGCTTATAATTTTGTGGATTGGTTAGTAAAAGCTAAACAAAAGATTTGGCAAGTTCTGCCATTAAATCCAGTGGGATATGGAGCATCTCCATATCAATCTCCATCTGCTTTTGCTGGCAATACTATGCTTATTTCACCTGAAAAATTGGTGGAAATTAATTTATTGGAAGCTAAAGATATTATTTTAGATTATAAAGCTGATGTTGATAAAGTAGATTTTGTAAAAGTAGAAGCTTATAAAGAAAAAATCTTAACAAAAGCTTTTGCTAATTTTGTAGCAGATGCAGACTATACAGCTTTTTGTCAACAACAAAGTTATTGGCTTGAAGATTATGCATTATTCATGGCATTAAAGAAATATTATAAAAACTTACCATGGTATGAATGGAATTTAGACATAAAATTGCGTAAACCTCAAGCTTTAGAGTCTTGCAGAATTTCTTTGGCACAAGATATTGCTTATGCTAAGTTTAAACAATATATTTTCTTTAAACAGTGGCAGGATTTACATGCTTATGCAAACGAAAAAGGCATACAAATAGTCGGTGATGTTCCTATCTTCCCATCACATGATAGTGCTGATGTATGGGTACATCAAGATTTATTTAATTTGAATGCTGATGGCACCTTAAAGACAGCAGCAGGAGTACCACCAGATTATTTCAGTGAAGATGGTCAACTTTGGGGCAATCCACATTATCTCTGGAAGGTAATGCAAAGAGATGACTATAGTTGGTGGCGTAAACGCATAGCTACATTGTTGAATTTAGTAGATATAATTCGCATTGACCATTTCCGTGGTTTTGAAGCTTATTGGGAAGTATCTGGTATGGCTACAAATGCTCGTGTTGGTAAATGGGTTAAAGGTCCAGGAAAAGACTTATTTGATAAAATCAAAGAATATCTAGGTGATGTGCCAATTATCGCTGAAGATTTAGGTGTAATCACTCCAGAAGTCGAAGCTTTGAAAAATAGTTGTAATTTCCCAGGCATGAAAGTTTTGCAATTTGAATTATATGCAAATAAATATCATAAATTAAACTTTATCAGTCCGAAAAATAGCATTGTCTATACAGGCACTCATGATAATAATACAACTTTAGGCTGGCTTAAAGAGGATATATCTTCACAGGATAAAGCAGTTTTAGCAGATTTATTAGAAGTTAAAGTTGATGATAATGAGGCTTTATTAGATGAATTGGTAAAATTAGCATATGCTAGTGCTTCTAAGATGGCGATATTGCCAATGCAAGATGTTTTGAATTTGGATAGTAATGCTAGAATGAATTTACCTGGTACAGTAGGCACTAACTGGGGCTGGCGTATGCAAAAAGATGCATTGACAGACGAAAAAGCAATGCATTTGTGTTCCTTAGTAGAAAAATATAATAGATAAATAAAAAGGACTCTACAATAAATGTAGAGTCCTTTTAGATTTTAGCGAAAAGTAATTCGGCAAAGAGGATATTATCATGGTATAATAATTTAAGTGTATTTAGTTAAATTTATTTTAAGATAGGTGAATATTTTAATGAAAATAGAGAAAAAAATATTGTGGGCGATATCATTAAGTGCATTATCTTTATGTACATATAATCAGCCAGTATTAGCTTCAGATACTGATGTTGAAATCTTAAATTATGTTGAAGACCAACGTCGTGAAGCTAGAGATAAAGAAAAAAATAAAGCTATTAATGAATTTAAAGCAGAATTAGATGCTCAATATGAAAAAGAAGGCATTGTTATACAAAATCCTCAAGAAGCACCAATTATTTTTGAGGGCAATGATATTATGTATGATTCAGTAACAGGTGAAGTATATGGTAAGGGCAATGTAAAAATCACGCAGAATTATTCACGCATGACTACTGAAGATGCAAATGGTAATTTAAATACAGGTGATGTGGATATACCTGTTCATGCTCATGTTATGCAGGTAGCTAACCCAACACTTGATATCAACAGTGAGAAAACAAAATATAATTATAATGAAAAAACTGGTGTGATGAATAATGTAAAAGGTCGTGTAGATAATAGATATATTTCAGGGGAACAAGTAGAATTTTATCCTGATTACTATATAATTTACAATGGTACTATGACACGTTGTCCTGCAAAAAAACCAGATTACTGTTTGACTGCTGAGAAAATTGAAATTTATCCTGATGACCATATGGTAGCATATAATGCGAAATTTTTAATCAAAGGTCAAGTTATTTATCAAACAGATGAATATAGTACTAAAATAGGTACTAATAGCGATGGAAAAAATCAATGGATACCACTGCGTATTCGTATAAATGATGATGATGGTTTATCTATCGGTTATAAATTAGATGCACCACTTATGGATAATGTAAAAGCTTATGCTGATTTAAAATATACTACTAAGCATGATATGAGAAATATTTATGGTGTAGCTTGGAATAATGCAGGTAGTACTTTTAAAATAGAAAATGGTAAATATGAAGATGATGATGATCGTTGGTTAGAAAAAAATATAGCATATGTATATAATTATGGCAGTAGAATAGGCGATACACCACTTAGTTTTAATTTCTATAATGAATATGGTTTATGGGAAGAAAATAATATTAAAAGTTGGCATCGTGAACATAATTTATCTCTCCATCATGATCCTATAAATTTAGATACAGAAGGTAAATTTAGATTATTTCCAAGCATAGGTTATCGCTTAGTTTATGAAGATTATGATGATAGCAATTATAATAGTTTATATTATGATGTGACTTTACTTTGTGAATTAACTGATAGATTAGTAGCTTATACAGGATATCATTATTCAAGAGTTAGTGCAGAAAATACTTTATTCCAGTATGGATTGGAAGATTATTCCAAAAAAGTATCCGCAGGTCTAAGTTATACTATCGATGATAAAAATCGCTTTGTTGTAGCAACAGGATATGATGCGTCAGATCAGCTTCGTTTAAGAGATTTAGATTATTATTGGTATCATGATTGGCATTGTGTAGAAACTGAATTAAAATATGAACAGAAAAAAGATAAATGGAGTTTACATTTTAATTTCTTGAATTTCTAATATATAGAGAAAAAAGGTGAATTTATGAAGCCGGAATTGATTGATTTTGTAGAAAAATTTAAGGGAAAACGCATTTTAATTATTGGTGATATGATTGCTGATATATATTTAAAAGGCGATATTTCTCGTATTTCTCGTGAAGCGCCAGTTTTAGTATTGATAGAGTCAGAAGAAAAAACAGTGGCTGGCGGTGCTGCTAATGTAGTTAATAATGTAGCTACATTGGGCGGAAAAGCTTTTGCTGTAGGCATTTTAGGCGAAGATAAAGGTGCTTTAAATTTAAAGCAAATATTAGAAGAAAATAATGTAAATACTGAAGGTATGTTTTGTGATCAAAATCGCAAAACTATTACTAAGACACGTGTTATTGCAGGTGGCAGAGCTACAGTAAGTCAACAGGTAGTACGTATTGATAGAGAATGTAATGAAGTTATCAGTGAAATATATGAAAAAGAATTGATGAATTACATTAAAATGGTTATGCCACAGATGCAAGGTGTAGTAATGAGCGATTATGGCAGTGGAACAATTACACCTAAAATTCGTGATTTAATTTTATCTTTAAGTAAAGAATATGATATACCATCAATAATAGATTCTCGATATGCTATTTTCAATTTTGTAGGTACTGATTATGTAAAACAAAATGATGCAGAATTAGCTAGTGCTGTAGGCTATAAAATAGATAATGAGGAAATTTTATATAAAGCGGCACAGGAATTTTTAGTAAAAATGCAAGCAAAGGGAATTTTAGTTACACGTGGCGAAAAAGGTATGACTTTATTTGAAGCAAATGGAGATGTGCATAATATCCCAGTATCTGATAAATCAGAAGTATTTGATGTATCAGGAGCAGGTGATACATGTGTTGCTACCTTTATCACAGCATTAGCTACAGGTGCGATGCCAAGTCAAGCAGCTGAACTTTCTAATTTTGCTTCTGGTATTGCTGTACGTAAAATGGGAACAGCTACAGTTTCTGATGAGGAATTAATTGCCGTATTGAAAAAATAATAATTACAGATAGGATTTTAGTGATGATTATAGATATACAAGATATTGAAAAGTTTTGTGAAATCTTGCGAAAGGGTAATAAAACTATAGCACTTACTAATGGCACTTTTGATTTAATACATGCAGGTCATGTTCGTTATTTAAATGAAGCTAGTAAATTAGCAGATTATTTAATTTTAGGGTTAAATAGTGATCAGTCTGTAAAGCAGTATAAATCAGACAAAAGACCAATTGTTCCGCAAAAAGAGCGAGCAGAGGTTATAGATAGTTTAAAAGCTGTAAATTATGTAGTTATTTTTGATGAAACAACAGCTGATAAATTAATCAGTAAAGTAAAACCAGATATCTATGTAAAAGGTGGAGATTATACAGAAGAATCTCTTCCAGAAACATCAACAGTAAAAAAATATGGTGGTAAGATAAAATTTATAAAAGTAGTAGAGGGATGTTCTACCACAAATATAGTACAAAAAATATTAGATATATATTAATTAAATAATTTAAAGATATGCTACATTTTTAGATAATTTAAAGATGTAGCTTTTCTTTTGGGACTTTAAATAGTAAATAAGTATTTACTATTTGAAAAAATATTGGTAAAATCAAATAATAGAAAAATATATTAGTAAAAATTTTTAATTTATATTTTCGATAGATAGAAGTAATGAGGTTTTTATGAATATTTTAATTGTAAAATTAAGTGCAATAGGAGATGTAATTCATGCATTACCTGTAGCATATGTTTTGAAAAAACGATATCCTAATGCACATATTACATGGGTTGTGGAACCTACAGCATATGAATTGGTGAAACACAATCCATATGTAGATGAAATAATTATTTTTCATAAAAAAGCATTTAAATCATGGAATGGTTTTAAGGAAAATTATCGACCATTTGCTAAGTTATTGCAAAAAAGAAAATATGATATATCTATAGATTTACAAGGTTTATTTAAGTCAGCAGCTGTAGTATTTGCTGCCAAGGCAAAGAAAAAAATAGGCTATGTAGATATGCGTGAAGGTAGCAATTTAATCAGTAAACGCATAGTAGGCAATAATAAAAATGGTCATATTGTAGATAGATATTTAGATACTGTTAAATGTTTAGATTGTGATACAGAAAATATAATATTTCCTTTAGTTAATACACAAGATGAAATTGATTTTGTAGATAATTTATTGATTAAAGAGAGTATATTAAATCAAAAATTTATAATTTTTGCAGTGGGTACTAATTGGATAAATAAATGTTGGTCTGTAGAAAATTTTGCTAAATTAAGCGATTTATTAGCAGGATATAACTTAAAAGTAGTCTTAATTGGTTTTGGAAAAGATGATGAACAAAAATCACAAGCTATTATTAAATTAGCTAGAGAAAATAATATTATAAATTTTGTGGGAAAAACAAGCTTGATGCAAACGGCTAGACTTATTAAATTATCAAAGGCTGTTGTGGGTGGAGATACTGGAAATCTTCATTTAGCAGCAGCTTTAAATATTCCTGCAATTATGCTTATGGGGCCAACAGATCCTAATAGAAATGGTCCATATAGACAAAGTGAAAATGTGATTTTAGCAGGTCATGAATGTGATGGTTGTTGGAAGCGTACTTGTGCTAAGAATATAGATTGTTTAGCAAGTATAAAACCAAATCAAGTCATAGAAAAATTAAGACAAAGCGAGTTGTTAAAAGATGAGTGAAAATTATCCAATTGACTTTGTTGTTACTTGGGTTGATAGCAACGACCCAGTATGGCAAGCAGAAAAAGCAAAGTATAGTCCCAATAAAAATGCAGATAATCGCAATGTGCGTTTTCGTGATTGGGATAATATGCAATATTGGTTTAGAGCTGTAGAAAAATTTGCACCATGGGTTAATAAAATACATTTTGTAACTTATGGTCATTTACCCAAATGGTTAAATATAGATAATCCAAAGTTAAATATTGTTAAACATAGTGATTTTATACCAAAAGAATATTTACCAACATTTAGTTCTAGAACTATAGAATTTAATTTACATCGTATAAAAGGTTTATCAGAAAGATTTGTTTATTTTGACGATGATATGTTTTTATTAAAGCCAGCTTCTAAATCATTATTTTTTGTGAATGGCTTACCAACGGATTTTGCCATTACAAGTACTTTAAGTGTTGCAGATAAAAAAGATACTGTACAATATGCTAAATTTAATAATATAGTTATTTTAAATTCTCATTTTGATAAAAAAGAACAAATGAAAAAAAATTTGGATAAATGGATAAATCTGGAATATGGATGGAATAGTTTAAGAAATTTGATTTTTATGGGAGAACATAGATTTAAATGTTTAGCAAATAATCATTTGCCATTTGGATTTTTAAAGAGTATTTATGAAGAGATATGGCAAGTAGAATTTGATACTCTAGATGAGACTTGTAAACATAAATTTAGAACAAGAACAGATGTAAATCAATGGCTTATACGTTATTGGCAATTAGCTAAAGGTTGCTTTGAACCAATAGGAAGACGTAAAAAGGGATTTGTTTATGAAATTTATAATGGTGTAGAACAAAATCAAAGGTTATTTAATATTATTGAACAACAACAAATACCTATTATTTGTATAAATGATAATGATAGTGTAGATTTTAAACCAATGAAAAATCGTATAAAACAAGCTTTTGATAAGATTTTGTCTGAAAAATCTAGTTTTGAAAAATAGATGATGATGGGGTGATTTTTATGATTAAATATGTTCTAATTGGTGCAGGACGAATAGCTAAAAATCATGTTTTATCGGTAAAAGAAAATGAATATGATTTAATATTTAGCGGTATTTGTGATGTAGAATTGTCAAATATAGAAAGATGTTTAGAAAGTGCTGATTATAAAAAAGATGTTAATAAATATACAGATTATAAACAAATGATAAATGAAATATCTCCTGATTTTGTAGCAATAGCGACATCTTCAGGTAGTCATGCTCAAATAGCTAAATATTGTTTAGAACATAATTGTAATGTATTAATTGAAAAACCTATAGCTATGAGTATAAGAGATGCTCAAATGTTGATTGATATAGCAAAAGAAAAAAATTTGATTTTGGGTGCATGTCATCAAAATAGATTTAATAAATCAGTGCAAAAATTATATGTGGCTTTAAAAGAAGGTAGATTTGGAAAAATATCGCATATGGCAGCTCATGTTAGATGGAATCGTAATGAAGATTATTATAAGCAAGCTACATGGAGAGGTAAATGGGCTGAAGATGGTGGTTGCTTAATGAATCAATGTATTCATAATGCTGATTTATTATGTTGGTTATTAGGTGATATTGAACAAGTTTTTGCTTATACAAATAATGCAATGCATCCATATATAGAAGGTGAAGATTTAGGAATGGCATTAATTAAAGCTAAAAGTGGAGCTTATGCTATTTTTGAAGGAACAGTTAATGTTTATCCACAAAATTTAGAAGAAACATTATATGTTTTTGGTGAAAAGGGTACAGTAAAACTAGCTGGAAAGTCTGTAAATTTAATAGAAGAATGGAATTTTGCAGATGAAAAGGATGATAAGGAAAAAATAAAAGAAATAGCCTCGGAAATGCCTGTTAATATATATGGATTTGGACATAAACGCATATATGCAGATTTTATTCAGTCTATAAAAACTAATGGCGAGCATAAATTATTAGTTGATGGTGAAGCGGGTAAGAGAGCTTTAGAATTAATTTTGGCTATGTATAAAAGTAAAAAAATAGGAAAACCTGTAAATTTACCGTTGGATGATTTTTCATCTATGGATATGTATGGGATTTTTGATAGATAAGAGGAATGATATTATTATGGGAAAAATACCTTTAATGAATTTAACAAGGCAATATCAAAATATAAAAGATGATATAAATAAAAAAGTTTTAGATGTGTTATCATCTGGTCAATATATTATGGGAGAAAATGTAAAGTCTTTTGAAAAAGAATTTGCTGAGTATATGGGGGTAAAATATGCAATTGGTGTTGGTAATGGTACAGATGCATTGCATATTGCTTTATTAGCTTGTAATATACGACCTGAAGATGAAATAATAACTTGTGGAATGAGTTTTTTTGCTACAGCAGAAGCAATATCTATTGTTGGTGCAAAGCCTATTTTTGTGGATTGTTGTGATGATACATATGTATTAGATCATAGACAAATTGAAAAAAAAATAACTTCAAAAACAAAAGCTATAGTTGTGGTTCATTTATATGGTCAATGTGTAGATATGGATGAAATTTGTAAAATAGCTAAAAAATATAATTTAAAGGTAATTGAAGATACAGCACAAGCAGCAGGAGCTAGATATAAAAATAAATATGCTGGAACTTTAGGTGATGTGGGATGTATTTCTTTTTTCCCTACTAAAAATATAGGTTGTGCAGGTGATGGCGGTATTATTTTAACTGATGATGAAGCTATTGCTAGAATTTGCAAAGCATATAGAGTTCATGGTAGTGGATATGATGGAAAGTTTGCTTATGAATTTTTTCATGATATAAAATTAGAAAATGAATGTGATTTTGGGGATAATTTACCCAAATATTTTAATTTTTTAATTGGATGTAATTCTAGATTGGATGAAATTCAAGCTGCTATGTTAAGAATTAAATTACCATTTTTAGAAAGTTGGAATAGTCGCCGTAGAGAAATTGCTAATTATTATAATGAAAATATAAAAAATGATTTAATAAAAAAACCTATAGTTAGTAAAAATTGTGAACATATTTATTATGTATATGTAATAATGGTAAAAGAACGTGATAGATTTAGAGAGTTTTTAGCAGCAAATGATATTGCTACAGGGATATATTTTCCTATTCCGTTGCATTTGCAAGAGGTATATAAAAATTTAGGTTATAAAAAAGGCGATTTACCAAATGTAGAAAGATTAGCAAATTGTGGTGTAGCTATACCTATGTTTCCAGAATTGACAGAAGATGAATTAAAAAAGATTGTTAAAGTAATAAATGATTTTAACTAAAATAATAAAAATAAAGAAGTAAATTATTTAAAATTTACTTCTTTATTATTGTTCATAGATAAAAAAGTATTCTACTATCTCAATTATAGTATATTTTATAAAAATGAATTTTAAATGAAAATAAATTTAAATTTTTGTAAAGGATGGTATTAATGGTTTGTGTAGATAAATATATGCATAAGACATATTATATTTTAATTGGTTTGATGGTTTTTTTATTGCCTCAAGCTTTTATTTTACCAGTAGAATGTAGTTATGAAAATCATTTGTTAGAAAATCTAGAAGTATTTATATTAGGTATTGGTTTTATAAATATGTTATATAAAACTGCAAATTTAAATAAAGATAAAATTAATAAGTTTTATTTAGCATGTGGTATTTTTTATATTGTTATGATTGCTAGAGAATTAAGTTATGGTAGAGTATTTTATCCTATCGGTATTGATAAAAATGGTGAACAAATTTTTATGAATATCCATCAAATATGGTATGGCCCAATAGTATATCCTATAATTGCAGTACTAGTTTTAATAGCATTATTTTTAATGATACAAACTTATAAATACATAAAAAAAGAACAGATTATTTGTAGTATACCTAGATATAGCATTCGTTTATTTATAATTATGATGATCTTGAGTCAGATAGTATTTGAGAAAAATTTAATTAAGTTTTTAGCAGATTATGGTCAATTATTAGAAGAATGCACAGAGATATTAGCATATTGTTCTTTAGTATGCTTTACTTATGATATATCATTTAAAAAGAAATAAAGAAGGAATATAAATGTTAAATTTTGAAATTAGATATACAAAAGCTTTAGTTATTTTGTGTATTTTAGCTGTTATTTTTATTGGGTTATCATTTGTCTTGCCTATAGAATATAGTTATGAAAATCATTTTTTAGAGAATTTAGAAGTTGTAATTTTATTTTTAGGTATTGTAATCTGTATAGGGAAAATACGAGATTTTATTTTATATGATAGTATAAAATTTTATGTAGCTTCGATAATAATTTATATATTGATGATTGGCAGAGAATTGAGTTGGGGTCGTGTATTTTATCCTATTGGTATGGATAAAAATGGTGAACAGATTTTTGTAAAAGTGCATGAATTATGGTATGGTTCAGTAGTTTATCCAATAGTAGGGATTTTAATATTAATAGCCTTGATTTTATTGGGAGTATATTTTTATCAAAGCAGAAGACAAGGAATTTGTTGGTACATTCCATTAGGTGAATTTTTGTTTTTTATAGTAACAAGCATATTGAGTCAATGTGTATTTGATAGAGGTTTAGTGCAATTTGGTAATTATAATCAATTATTAGAAGAAAGTTGTGAAATCATAGCATATATATCTCTTGTTTGTTGTACATATGATATTTCTTTTAAAAGAAGATATATTCATATAAGATATTTTCGCTTTAGATAGAGAAAGAGCCTTAAGAATTTTTTTATTCTTAAGGCTCTTTTTTATTTAAATTTATTTTTTAGTTGTTTAAATTCTCGCTCCCATTTTCGCATTGCAACGAAAATAATGTGAATAGAGCTTACTTTTAATTTGAATTCCCACATTTTTTGGTGTGAAGGTATAGGGATGCGTGGAAGAGCAAAAAGGTTAATATGCCAAAGTGGAACATTTTCAAAGATAGCAAATGCCATTTTATAATTTGCTTTTTTTACTATATTTATTACTTGTTGATTGAAAAAACCATATGGGTAACAAAGATAATCCATAGGTTTATCTAATAATTTTTCAAATTTTGTTTTAGTATCAATAATTTCTAAATTTAATTTTTCCTCATTACATTGAGTTAGGAACGGATGGTCGGCAGTATGAGGTTGGATATCTAGACCGTGATTAAGCCAAGATTTTAATTCTGCTAAATTCATGGTAGTAGTTTCTTGTTTACCGAAATTTTCCCATTTGTTAGGTTTACCAATCCAATTGTAAATAGGAAAAACAACAGCAGTCATATTGTATTTTTTTAATAGCGGTAAGGCTTCAAGATAATTATCTTGATAGCCATCATCAAAAGTTAGTAGAACAGGATTTTTAGGTAATTTAGCCTTATTTATGAAGTGATTATATAATTGTTCTGGTGTAATAGTATGATAATTATGCGTGGATAAATATTCTAGTTGCTCGGCAAATTTTTCTTTAGGTAGAGCATTTCTATCACCAGGGATATCGGCTATACGATGATACATTAAAATTGGTACATAATTTTTAAATTTTAAGTATAAAATAGATAAAATTATAATCAGAATTATAAATAGAATATACATAAAGGACTCCTTCTGTTTTTTCAAAGTGAGATATATTATAATATTATTATATATGAAAAATTAAGGTTTGGAATGAAGAAAATGAATATTTTAATATTATTTACACAACCATGGAAAACAGGTGGAGCTGAAACTCATGTTGAAGCTTTATTGAAAGGTTTATGTACACATAAAGTTTTCTTAGCTGTAAATCATGGTAGTGATGAATCTAAATTAGCAAAATTAAAGGAAAAGTATAATATAGAAATAATAACGATTCAAGCAAGAGGAGCGAATTTTCTCAAGTGGAAGAAAAGCTTTGAAATGTTGAAGCAAATAATAAGAGAAAATAATATAGAAATAATATCGGCTCAACAAAGGACAGCTGGTATATGGGCTTGGTTATTATCTAAAGATGTCAATATAAAATATACAGTGACAATGCATGATCCATGGCATAGGGCTAAATTTAAAAAGATATATGCTAAGATTTTTCCTCAGATGATAGTTGTCAGTGAAAATTTAGCTCAAATTTTATATAATGAATATGGTTTTTTTAAGGATAAAGTAAATTTAATAAATAATGGTGTGGATTTTACATTTTTTAAACCAATGAATAAGCTTATTGCTAGAAGAAGTTTGTTATTAGATAACGAAAAAATGATATTGCATGTTAGTCGTATGAGTAGTGTAAAAGGTGCTGTTTCTTTAGTAATTATAGATGCTTTAGAAGCTTTAGCAAATGCTAATATTTTTTATAAATTAGTAATTATTGGAGAAGGTCCATTTAGAAAAAAAATAGAGGATAGAGCAGACCGATTTAATCAAAAATATGGTAATTGGATAGAGGTTAAAAATTTTGTAGAAGATATTAGTCTTTGGTATAATGCAACAGATATTTTAATTGGTGAAGGTAGAGTGGCTATAGAAACTTTAGCTTGTGAAAAACCAGTAGTAGCAATTAGAAATGATAAATATTTTATAGGTTTGATAACAAAAGATAATATAGAATATGCATGTAGAGTGAATTTTGATGGAAAAGATAAAAAAGTGAATAAAGTTTCTATGGCAGAAGAAATATCAAAAGCATTTAAATTAAGTGATGCAGATAGTAAAGATATTGCTTTATATGTAAAACAGCATTTAAGTATTGATAAAATGGTAATAAAATATATAGAAATATTTAATAAATTATAAATTGATAATAATAATAGGTAGAAATAAATGAAAAATATTTTATTGATGGTACCGCGATTGAATATTGGTGGAGCCGAAACATATACAAAATTAGTTGCAGAAAATTTGCAAAAACGAGGATATAATGTGCATATTGCATCTGGTGGAGGTTTGTTAGCGAATAAATTAGCCCAAAAAGGTATAAAAAATAGTTGGCTTCCTATGAGATTTTCTACGGATATATCAGCATATTTGTTAAAATATATTGTAAAAAAATATAATATAGACTTAATACATGCAAATTCTGCAGCTGCTGGTATTACAGCTATGAAATATAAACAAAGATATAATGAAAATATGCCAGTAGTATTTACTGTACATGGAATATTAGGAGATTTAAAGAAAGAAAATATATTAAAAGATTGTGATAAATTAATATATGTTAGTCAATTTGTGAAAAATGATTCAATAAAAAAAGGATTTAGAGAAAATAATGCTTGTGTTATATATACAGGCATTGATATGCAAAAATTTGATAAAAGTAAAAATGATGTACAAATAATAAGAGAAAAATATAATATAAAGCAAGATGATTTTGTAATGGCTATTGTAGCTAGAATCAAAAATCTTAGAAATAAAGGACATCAAGATTTATTAGAAATGATGAATAAATATACTAAAGCTAGAAAATGGCATTTATTAGTTATTGGTAAGGGCAAAGGTATGTTTAAATTAAAATCATTAATAAAAGAATATAAATTAGAAAATAATGTACATTGTATAGGTCACGTAGATAATGTAGAGGATTTTGTTCGTTTAAGTGATGTAGTAGTATTACCTTCATATTTTGAGACTTTTGGTCTAGCTATTGCGGAAGGAATGGCTATGGGAAAAGCTGGTATTGCTTATAATATAGGGGGAATACCAGAGATAATAAAAGATAAAGAAAATGGTTTTTTAGTAAAATATAAAGATATCGATGATTTATATGATAAACTAAGTTTGTTAGCAAATGATAGATTATTATGTAAATCATTAGGTAAGAATGCATATAATGATATAAAAAATAATTTATCTATTGAAAAGATGATAGATAAGATAGAAAACATTTATAATAATATGAGGTAAAGAGAGAAATATGAAGGAAATTTCGATAGTAACATGGTTTTTTGATATAGGTAGAAAAGACTGGAAAGGTTTTGAAAGAGATAATTCAACATATGCTAATTATTTTAAATTTTGGGCTAGAGTAAAAAATCATATAGTAGTATATACTGAACCTAAAATGGCAGAAACAGTAAAAAAAATTCGTTCAGAATATAATTTGTTAGATAAGACAACAGTAGTAGTTATTGAAGATGTAAGAAAAGTTGATGAATATGTATATAATTTGATTAAACAAGCTATAGAGCAAAAGTTAGCAGTGAAATATCGTCGACATCCATGGATGCCAGAAGCTTGTAATCATTTATATAATTATGTGACTTATTTAAAAGCACATTTTACAGCAGATGCAATTAATAGAGGATTAATCACAAGCGATACAGTTGCTTGGATAGATTTTGGTTTTAATCATAGTGGAGCTACATATCCGATATCGGAAGAATTTAATGTAGTGTTAACTGATGAAGGATTAAGTGATAAAATTCATATTTTTGCTGTAGATGAATTAGATGATGTACCAATTTTTGAGATAGTAAGAAATATGCATACTTATATTGCAGGTGCAGTAACTATTGCTCCTAAAAATTTATGGCAAAATTTAGCAGATTTATATCGTCAAGCTGCTATATCTTTAGGACAATGTGGTTTTGCTGATGATGACCAGACTTTAGCAGTAATGGCTTATAGAGCAAATCCAGAAATATTTGAAGTACATTATATTGATAATATGTATGGAGCTTTAGATGTTTTTAAAAATATAAAATTGACTAAGATAGAGACTAAAGAATATAAAAAAGTGAGAATGCAAGCACAAAAATTATTATATAAAGAAAAACAATATATAGAAGGTATAAAATTATTTTTTAAATATTTATGGCTTAAATTGCAAAAAAAATAATATTGGAGAATGTTTAATGCAAAAGATATTGATTATTAATCGTTTAGGAATTGGTGATGTTGTATTAACAACACCACTAGCACAAATTTTAAAGAAATATATTAAAAATGTTAAAATTGGATTTTTAGTAGCAAAAAAAGCAGAAGATATTTTAAAAAATCATCCATATATTGATGATGTTTTTGTTTATAAAAATAAACATGAAAAAAAGAAAGTTATTGATGATATACGAGCAAAAGAGTATAAAGCAGCTATAATTGTAGATGGAAGATTAGGTTCTAGTTTTATAGCTTGGAGAGCAAAGTGTAAATTGTTAAATAGTGCATATACATTTTCTATAAATAAAAAGCAAATTTTTGGCAGAAAGGAATTAGCAAAAAAAGCAATAGAAGATTTTTCTATGTATGCTAAAACAATTTTTGATATTAATTATGATGAAAATTTATTAATACCTAAAATTGGAAGTTGCGATATAAATAGGAAAATTTTTATAGAAAAGTGGATAGAAAAGATAAAAAAGGATACAAAAGAAATAGTTCTTATTGTAGCAAGAACAGCAGCTGATATAAAAAATTGGAATAAAGAGGAATTATCTAAATTAAATTTATATTTGAATGAAAATGGTATAAAGCCAGTATATATAGGCTCTAAAAATGATAGAGAATATATAGAAAGTATATCTGGTACAAAGTTTAATATAGCTGGAGATTTTGGATTACGAGATATACCTGAAATTGCAAGTTATGCTTCATGGGCATTATCTATGTGTACTGGTCCATTGCATATATTAGGTACAGTAGAAAATTTACCAATAATAGCTATTTATGGACCAAGTGATCCATTACGTTGGGCACCCAAAAATGCTATTGTAGTACAAAGTAGTTTGCCCTGTGTTCCATGTTTAAATTGGGCTAAATGCAAAAGAGAAAAGGGTAATACATGTATGGATGAAATTAAGTTTGAAAGAGTAAAAAATATTCTATTAAAGTATGCATTAATAAAATAAAAGTAGAGGAATATTGTATTTTATGAAAAAAATTTTTAATATTGTTTCAGGTAATCCATCAGGTGCTTTAAATATTTCTATGGAAATTAGTGAATATTTAAAGCAGTGTGGGTTTGATGTAATTGATATTTTTAGAAAATATAATAAAACTAAATATAAAAATGTTGTAGTAATAAAAGATAAATGTACAATAGATTATATTGTATCCTTATCAAACTTTATTAAAAAGAATAAGCCAGATTTAGTTATTGTTCATGGATATAGTACACATATTTGGACTAAATTAGCTATAGCTCATAGTGGAGAGCATGTAAAATTAATACATGTAGAGCATAATAGAGAAAAATATACTAGCTTTAGAAGTTTTTTAATGAGAAAATTAGATAAATATACAGATAAATATATTTGTGTATCGAAAGGTGTAGCTAATCATTTAATAAAACAAGGTATAGATGATTCAAAAGTAGAAGTTATTTATAATGGTATAGATGTGCAGAAATTTGATTTGCAAAAAGAAGCACACGATATTTTTACAGCAGGTATGGTTGCTCGTTTTAGTAAACAAAAAGATCAAATGACTTTAATTAAAGCAATAGAATATTTAGTTAAAGAAAAAAATGAACAAATAAAATTATTATTAATGGGAGAAGGTAAAACTAAAAAAAGATGTAAAGAATATGTAAAAGAACATAATATGGAAGACTATATAGAATTTATAGATGGAAATTTTAAAGATTTGATAGTAAAAACAGATGTATTTGTATTATCTACTCACTATGAAGGATTACCATTAGTAATATGTGAAGCAATGGCATCAAAGACTCCAGTAATAGGAACAGATGTTATAGGAGTAAATGAGATTATTGTCAATAATGAAACAGGATTATTAGTAAAAGAAAATGATATAGTAGATTTAGCAAATAAGATTATGGAATTAAGAAAGAATAAATTAAAAAGAGAAGAAATAGAAAATAAATCATATGAATGGGTTTTAAAGAATTTTAATAAAGAAAAAATGAATACTGATTATAAAAAATTAATAGGAAATATAGAAGGGAAATTTAAATGAAAAAATTAAAAAAGAGATATGCAGCACTTAGATTTAAAATAGATAAATTTTTAAGAAAAAATAATATAAATAATAAATATTCATTTAATAAAATATTAAGCTATAAAAATAAATATAAAAATAAAAGGTGTTTTATAATAGGTACAGGACCAAGTTTAGAAATTAATCAGTTAGAATTATTAAAAAACGAATATACATTTAGTATGAATTCAATAGTGTTATCATTTAAAGATACTTCATGGAGACCTACATATTATTTTATACAAGATGGAAGAGCATTTAAAAAACTAAAAGATAAGATATTACCATTAGATAAGAAAAAAATATTTATAGGAATAAATTATCGTTATGATGGAGTTAAAATAGATGATAAAGAATTTTATAAATGTAATTTTTATCCGTTATATATGAGACCAGACGAAAAAATTTATAAAATAAAATTTTCAGATGATTGTTATGAAATAGTTTGGGATGGAACAACAGTAGTATATTCAATATTACAAATGGCAATGTATATGGGATTTTCTGAGATTTATTTAATGGGAATAGATTGTGATTATACTAGTGGAGACAAAAAAAATATAGTAGAATATGTTAATAATACGAATAATATAATAACAGAAAGTAAAATGTTGTATACTTTTAGTTTAGCGAAACAATATGCTAATAAGAAAGGAATAAAGATTTATAATTTAAATGAAAAAGGAAATTTATATATGTATCCTCGCAAAAATTTATTTGAAGTATTAAAAAGGGGAAATAATAATGTATGTTAATGATTTAAAAAAATCTATAAAAAATGTTATAAAATATGAGTATATCAAAGAAAGGAAAAGTTTATTGCATATTGGATATGGTATTGATAATAATTTTGTACGTTGTACAGGGACATCAATATATTCATTTGTTAAGAATAATATAAATGAAAAAATTGCTTTTCATATTGTAGCACATGATTTATCAAATGATAGTAAAGAAAAATTTAAGATTTTAGCTAAAGACAATAATATAAATATATATATATATGAAATAGATAGTTCTTTTTTTAAGGATTTTCCAACACAATTTTCATGGCCAACAGCTACATATTTCCGTTTTTTATTACCTATTATATTAAATAATATTGAAAGATTATTATATATTGATGCAGATGTAATTTGTTTAGGAAAAATAAGAGAGATATTTAATATTAATTTAGAAAATCATATAATAGGAGCTATTTCAGAATCAGAAATAGCAAATAAAGAGCGTAATAAGATCTTAGGATTAAATAATCATATTTATTTTAATGCAGGGGTATTATTAATAGATATAAAAAAATGGAATGAATTTAATGTTTTAGATAAAGCTATAGAGATTTTAAATAAGTATAGAAATATTTTAACATGCTTAGATCAAGATATGTTAAATATGGTTTTGACAAATCATATAAAATATTTAGATAAAAATTTTAATTGGTTAAATTGGTGGAATTATAAAGATGTAGAAAACATTAATATAAATAATATAGTTTTAATGCATTTTACTGCACATCCTAAACCATGGGATTTAGCTTGGAATGTTAGTCCTATTTGTACATCATTTAATAAAGATATTTATAAAAATTTTGAAGATATGACACCGTGGAAGAATATGCCATTAATACCACCTAAAAATTATAAAGAAATGGAACATTATGCAAAAGATTTGAAAAAAAGAGGATATTATTTAGAGAGTTTAAAATGGTATAAAAATTATTTAATAAATAAAATTATTTTTTTTAAGGAGAAAAATAATGGAAAAAAGAGAGATTTTAATAATAGGAGCTCCAGATAATTTTGTAGGAAAAGTTTTTTCTGATGCAGGATATGAAGTTATACCATATTATAGAAAAACATTAATATCTAGAAAACATAGGATATTTAATTTTCCTAAGATGGAATATTATTTATTTATAAAAAATATTGAGGTAGAAAAGTATAAATTAATAATTATTTTTGATTTTATATATGCAGAAGATATTATAAAATATGTTAGAAGAAGAAATAAATATTGTAAAATTATATATTGGTTATGGGATACAATAGGAAGCGCAGGAGTAACAAATAGTGAAGAAGGATTAAAGCATTTTAAAGATTTAATAAAAAAACAAAAATTATATAATTTTACAATAAGTTCTTTTGACAAAAATGATTGTATAAAATATAAATTAAAATATAATAATCAAACTACATATAGATATAACTTAGCAAATGTTAAATTAGAATTTGATACTTTTTTTTGTGGAAGAGAGAAAGGAAGAATAAATTATTTAATAGAATTAAATGATTTATTAAATAATGTAATGATAAATTCTAAAATTATAATATGTTTAACAAAAAAAAATGATTTTAAAAATAATACAAACATAGAAAATGAAAGACTAAGTTTGTTATGTAATAAGTTTGAAATAATTCATTCTAAAATAGATTATAAGGAGATATTAAATTATATAAATAAAAGTAAATGTCTGATAGATATAGTGCAAAATGGACAATGTGGATTGAGTTGGAGAGCTTTAGAAGCAATGTTTTACAGAAAAAAATTGATTACTAATTTTAAAGATATAAAAGAGTATGATTTTTATAAAAAAGATAATATTTTTATTATAGGAGAAGATGATCTAAATAACATTAAAAATTTTGTAAATACAGGATATGTAGATATTCCAGAAAATATAATAAAAAAATATACGATAGATGGTTGGATAGAAAATTTTATAAATTTTAAATAGGTGAGTTTATGATAAAAAAAGGAATAATTTTAGCGGGTGGTTCCGGAACAAGACTTTATCCGCTTACTAAAGTGATAAGTAAACAATTAATGCCAATTTATGATAAACCAATGATATATTATCCTTTATCTACGTTGATGTTAGCAGGTATAAAAGACATATTAGTGATTACAACACCTAGAGATAGTGAAAGTTTTCAAAATTTATTAGGTGATGGTTCACAATGGGGTATTAATATTTCTTATAAGGTTCAGCCTAGTCCAGATGGATTGGCTCAAGCCTTCATTATTGGTGAAGAATTTATAAATGGTGAAGGCTGTGCTCTTATTTTAGGAGATAATATTTTTTATGGTCATGATTTATCTAAATTAGTAAAAAATGCTACACAAAAAAATGATGGAGCAACAGTATTTGCTTATTATGTAAAAGATCCAGAGCGTTATGGTATTGTAGAGTTTGATAAAAATCGTAAAGCAATTAGTTTAGAGGAAAAACCAGAAAAACCAAAATCCAATTTTGCTGTAACTGGATTATATTTTTATGATAAAAATGTAGTAGAATATGCAAAATCTATAAAGCCATCAGCTCGTGGAGAATTAGAAATTACAGATTTAAATAAAATGTATTTAGAAAAAGGTAATTTAAAGGTAGAAACATTAGGGCGAGGCTATGCATGGCTAGATACAGGTACTCATGAGTCATTACTGCAAGCAGCTTCTTTTGTAGAAACAGTACAAGATAGACAAGGTCTTAAGATTGCATGTCCAGAAGAAATTGCATATAATTTAGGTTATATAAATAAAGAGCAACTAAAAGAATTAGCCAAACCACTTGCCAAAAATGAATATGGTCAATATCTTTTAGCAATAGCAGATGGAGGTATATCATGGAACTTGTAAAGACTAAATTAGATGGTGTGTACATTGTAGAACCAAAGGTATATGGAGATAACCGCGGTTGGTTTATGGAAACATATTCAGAAAAAGCATTTAAAGACGCTGGAATAGATGTTACTTTTGTTCAAGATAATCATTCATATTCAGCTCAAAAAGGTGTATTACGCGGGCTTCATTTTCAATTAAATCCAATGAGTCAAGCAAAACTTTTGCGTGTACTTCGTGGAACATTACTTGATGTAGTAGTAGATATTAGAAAAGGATCTCCTACATATGGTCAGTGGATTTCTGTAGAATTATCAGCAGATAATAAAAAAGAAATCTTTATGCCAAGAGGAATGGCACATGGATTTGTAACACTTACAGATGATGTAGAAGTTCATTATAAAGTAGATAATTTATATGCACCAAAATTAGAAAGTGGAATTATTTATAATGATCCAGATTTAAAAGTAGATTGGGGTACAGATAAAGTTATATTATCTGCAAAAGATACAGTACTTCCAACATTTAAAGAATGTGTAGCAGATTTTAGATATGGAGAAGATAAATAATGAAAATATTAGTAACTGGTGGAGCAGGATTTATCGGTAGTAATTTTGTTTATTATGAATTAGATAATTATCCAAGTGATGAAGTAATCTGTTTAGATAAACTCACTTATGCAGGTAATTTAGAAACATTAGAAATAGCAATGAAAAATCCTAAATTTAAATTTGTTAAAGGAGATATTGCTGATAGAGCTTTTGTTGATGAATTATTTGCAAGTGAACAGCCTGATGTTGTAGTAAATTTTGCAGCAGAATCTCATGTGGATAGATCTATTGAAAATCCAGAAATCTTTTTACAGACAAATGTAATTGGTACAAGTGTACTGATGGATGCTTGTCGTAAGTATGGTAATATTCGCTATCATCAAGTATCTACAGATGAAGTTTATGGAGATTTACCACTTGATAGACCAGATTTATTCTTTACAGAAATAACACCACTGCATACTTCTAGTCCATATTCAGCTTCAAAAGCTTCAGCAGATTTATTAGTGCAGGCATATTATCGTACTTATAAATTACCTGTGACTATTTCTCGCTGTTCAAATAATTATGGACCATATCACTTCCCTGAAAAATTAATTCCACTCATGATAGCAAATGCTTTAAATGATAAAAAATTACCAGTGTATGGTAAAGGCGAAAATGTACGTGATTGGCTCTATGTAGAAGACCATTGTTCTGCTATAGATTTAATCATTCGTAAAGGAAAAATTGGCGAAGTATATAATATTGGTGGTCATAATGAACGTACTAATTTAGAAGTTGTGAAAACAATTATTAAAGAGCTTGGTAAAAGTGAAGATTTAATTGAATTTGTAACAGATAGACCAGGTCATGACCGTAGATATGCTATAGATCCTACAAAAATTCATAATGAACTTGGTTGGCTTCCTGCTACTAAATTTGATGATGGTATTAAGAAAACTATTGATTGGTATTTAACACATAAATCTTGGTGGGAAAAAATCATCAGTGGTGAATACAAAGATTATTATGATAAGATGTATAAAAATAGATAAATAAAAAGAGAGCTTAGGCTCTCTTTCTTTGTAAGGAGTGATTTTAAGTGAAAGTTTTAGTTACAGGTTATACAGGTCAATTAGGTTTTGATGTAGTACGTGAGTTAAAAGCTAGAAATATAGAATGTATCGGTACAACAAGAAATGAGTTTTCTTTAACAGATACAGAAAAAATGCAAGATTTTGTTAAAGCATATAAACCAGATGTAGTAATTCATTGTGCAGCTTATACAGCAGTAGATAAGGCAGAAGATGAAGTAGAACTTTGTGATCAAATAAATCATTTAGCAACTAAAGAATTAGCAAAAGTATGTAAAGAAATTGATGCTAAGATGATTTATATCAGTACAGATTATGTATTTGCAGGTAGTAGTGAAGATTTTTATGAAGTAAATGATGAAAAAGCACCACAAAATGTTTATGGGAAATCTAAACTTGATGGAGAATTAGCTGTACAAGAGATTTTAGATAAATATTTTATTGTGCGTATTTCTTGGGTATTTGGTAGTAACGGTAAGAATTTTATCAAGACTATGCTTAACTTAGCTAAAAATCATGATAAATTAACTGTAGTTAATGACCAAATAGGTTCACCAACTTATACAGTGGATTTAGCAAAATTACTTTGTGATATGGCATTATCTGATAAATATGGTATTTACCATGCTACAAATGAAGGGATATGTTCATGGTATGATTTTGCTTGTGAAATATTTAAACAAGCAGATATAAAGATAAATGTTGAACCAGTACCATCAACAGCATTTCCAACAAAAGCTAAACGACCACATAATTCAAGAATGAGCAAAAAATGTTTAGATGAAGCAGGATTTAATAGATTACCTGCATGGCAGGATGCTTTATTAAGATATTTACAAGAATTGAATATGTAAATAGAAAAAACCGCAAAGAATATATCTTCTTTGCGGTTTTCTTTTAGTATGGTTTATGCATAATAAATATTACAATCAAGTATCATATCATCTATTTGCTTATGATCTGTGTATTGCCATATCTTACAAATGCGATTAGGATATTCTAGTTTAAAGCTGTTTTCATGATAATATTGGGCAGACCAGATGGGAATATAATCTGCAAGTAGATTTAAGTCAATGATATTGGTGAGCCAATTATAGGAACTATATAGACCTACATAATTATAATCTAGTTCATTTAGTCGATTGATGAAATTGCCAATCATATAGGCTACATTGATATTGTTTTTGAGCATAGATTTATCTTCTGCATCATACCAGATGCCAAGTGGCGGATTTTGTCCATTGAGATATGTTTTGATTTGTTTATCTACCCAATTAGCTTCTGCTATAGCTTCATCAATTGTTGAAGCATGAGCATAATAATATATGCCATAGGGCAGATTATAAGTTACAGCATTATTTACATGTGAGATAAACATTTCATCTAGATAATTGTACTCACCTATTTTGATGATAACGCCTTGAATATTATTTGCTTTTAGTTTTTGCCAATTGAGTTTTTCTTGCCAAGCTGAAATATCTACTACTTGAAAATTTTGCATAAGTAATCACTCCTTTAATGATTTACTTGCATTTTAAAGGAAGAAATTAAACCTTTTAAGCAAATTTGAGAAAATTTTTTGTTGTTTTTATAAAAATTTACGATATGTCGAATACATTTTATTTTTATAAGAGTATAATATAGTTAATCTAAAAAAAAGCGAGATGATTATAATGCTACTTATAAAGGCAGTAGATTATAGGATTTTGGAATTATGTAAGGCTTATAATTTGAGCATAAATGGCTTGGCAAATAAAGCAGGAATGCCACCTTCAACTGTGGCTAGCTTATTAAGTGAAAAAAGTCGTAATCCTACAGAAGATACTATTTTTAAAATTTGTATTGGTTTTGGTATGAGAATGGATAAATTTTACGCCTCGAATTTATTTGACCTTAAAAATATAAGTTTAGAAAATACTTCGCAGAAAATATATAAAGTTTAAATTCATAACTGCACATATAGCGAAAGGCAAACTATTATGTAATTTTGGATAATAGTTTGTCTTTTTTTATTTGCTAAGAAAAAATTTTTGATTTAGGGGTTGATTTTTGCCATCTAAGTTGTAAGTAAATAAGTGTAAGGAGTTGATAAGATGAATAAGAAACGGCGGCAAAAGATGTTATCAATTAAAGCTATGATGTATTTTTAAATTTTAAAATTAAGGAGTGATTTTTAATGGCAGATACACGCAAATTAACAATGGTATTTACTTTAGATAATGGAGACGATTTTAAATATAATTTAGCAGACCCGAAAGATGAATTGACAAAGAGTGAAGTCGATGTAGTCATGCAGAAAATGATTGATACACAGGCTATTATCAAAGATAATCATAAAGCAACAGCGATTAAAGAAGCATATATCACAACTACTACACAAGATGTTTTAGCTTAAGTTTAATTTATAATTTTATTTTATAGTTTATTAGGAGGAATATATTATGGCAGTTAAGAAAAATGCAGAATGTGAAATCATTATTAAAGTAGAAACAGGTACTACTTCTACAGGTAAAGCTAGTTATAGCAGTCGTAGTTTCGGCTATATCAATCCTTCTTTATCAGAAGATGATATTTTAGATATCGGTCAAAAAATAGCGGGCTTACAAAAATATAATTTAGGTAGTGTAAATCGTCAGGACACAGCAGAAATCGCTGCGGAATAAGGAAAAAGGGGTGCGTGTCACCCCTTTTTCTTTTAAATTATTCTCTTGATGATAGAAAGAAGACGATTAGATGGAAAGACTATTAATAAAAGCTAAAGCTGGAGATAATTATGCTATACAGTTATTATTAAATAAGTATAAGAATTTATTAAATAGTGCTTCTAGACAACATCATTTAATATCTATTCAAGAAGAGGCATATGAAGAAGCCGTGATTAGTTTTTATCAGGCAATTAAAGATTTTAATGAGTCTTTAGGTGTGCCGTTTGCCGGTTATGCTAAAGTAAAAGTATATCAAGGTGTGCATACTTTATTTCGTAGATATTTGCGTATTTGGCAAAATGAAGTGTCATTATCTGCTCAAATGAATACAGATGATGAAGATGAAGTAAAAGAATTTGGGGATTTATTGGCAGTAGATGAGGATTTAGCAGATAGCATTTCTTCTAGATTAGATATAATGAAACTTATGCATCAATTGCCACCCAAACAATATAAAGTTTTTATATTAATAGTGTTTAAAGGATTAAAATATAAACAAGTAGCAAAACTATTGCATATATCTGTACAAGCTGTAAGCAAAAATTATCGTAAAGCATTAGCTTTTATTAATAAATCTCTAGAGAAATAAAGAATTAAGGTGATAATATGGAATATATTTTTACGTATATAGCAAATTATGGTTTTCCTATGGTAGTAGCAAGTTTTTTGTTATTTCGCATGGATAAACACTTGGCTAATTTAGAAGAAGGTATAAGACATATGAATGAAACTTTAGCTAAACAGGTCAATCATTAATAAAAATAAAAACAGAGATTTTCTTCATGATAGATCGAATAAATAATTTCATGAAGAAAATCTTTTTTTATGCTATAATAAATTTTGATTGTATAAAATTATCACAATTTAAAGTATTTTATTTATTTGAGTAGATTATAGGGAGTAGATTGTTATGAAACGTATTCGCAAAGCTGTCATACCTGCTGCTGGTTTTGGTACTCGTTTTTTGCCAGCGACAAAAGCAACACCTAAAGAAATGTTACCAATAGTAGATAAACCTACAATTCAGTACATAGTGGAAGAAGCTATTGCTAGCGGTATTGAAGATATTTTGATCATCAGTGGTCATGCTAAACGTGCAATTGAAGACCATTTTGATAGCGCGCCAATTTTAGAAGCTGAATTAAAAGCTAAAGGTAAAACTAAATTATTGGAAATGGTACAGGAAACATCAGAAATCAATGTGCATTACATTCGCCAAAAACATATGCGCGGTTTAGGTGATGCCATTTTATGTGCTAGAGCATTCATTGATAATGAACCATTTGCTGTATTATTAGGTGACGATATAGTTTATAATCCTGAAATGCCAGCATTAAAACAATTGATGGATATGTACACACAAACAGGTGCTACTATTTTAGGTTGCCAACAAGTGCCAAAAGAAAAAGTTTCTTCTTATGGTATTGTAGCAGGCGTACCAACTATCAATGAACAATTGATGAAAGTCAATGATATGATTGAAAAACCAAGTATTGAAGAAGCTCCAAGTCAAATGGCAGTGCTTGGCAGATATATCATCACTCCAGATGTATTTGAAGTGTTACAAAATACTAAGCCAGGCAAAGGTGGAGAAATACAGTTAACAGATGCACTCAAAGTTATGGCAAAACGTGAAAATGTTTATGCTTATAATTTCACTGGCAAACGCTATGATGTAGGCGATAAATTAGGCTTTTTGAAAGCTACAGTAGAATTTGCTCTCCGTCGTGATGATTTATCTGGTGATTTTGCGGAATATCTCAAAACAATTGTAAAAGATTTATAATAATAATTATAATAAAAAAGGTGATACTTTTAGTATCACCTTTTATTTTATCTATATATTATATTTGTGATTAATTTTCTGGGATAGTTAGATTATCTTTAATTTGCGATACTTCGCTATTGATATCTAACATTATAGGAGCTTCAATAGCATAAATGCGATTTAAATTATTTACAATATCTTTACGCTCAATTTGATTATAAGTTCCTTCATTGATGATTACAATACTTTGACGAACAGTTTCATTTAATTTATAACTATAAACACGAGTTTTTTCCAAAATATTATAAACTAATGTATAATTGTTTTGTGATAATTCACTTGGCGGTAAAGCATCTTGTAGTGAATTATTAAAAGCATTTGTTTCATCATATAATCTTTGCAATTGACTTAAAGCTTCAGTTGCAGATATAGATTGATTTTCATAATTAGAAATGATTTTGTGATAAACTGTAGCAAATCTATCTAGCTGATTGATATCTTCTTTATAATCATTGTACCATGTTATAAAATAAGGTTGTTCGTTTAAAATAGCCAAACGTTGCTCAGTGGAAATAGAATTTGAAGAAGATGGTATCACTAAAGAACTATAGACAGCTACAAAACAAAGTAAAATAATACCACAAGGAATAATAAATATTCTCTTTGTAGGGTATTTTCTATCAGCTAAATAACTAGCAATAATGATAATAATCATAACAGCAATAGCTAGTAAAATATTCATAAAAAATTTTTTCCTCCTTATATTATATGTTCATTTCTTTAGTGGTAAAGAAACGAACCAAAGAAAGCCACCGCAGATAAAATTTAAGCTTTGAAAAAAATTATCATTTCATACAAAGCTTAAAACTCGCTACGCTCAGACAGTTAAGCAAAAAACGTATTCAATGATAATATTTTTCAATAATCTTGCGATTACCGCTAAATTTTATAATGCGGAAAATATAACAAATTATTTAGCATTATTAAAAATAATACCGAATGTCCCTCACGTTAGCGAATTTTACGGTAGCCGTAGGCTATTGGCAAGGATAAAATTATGGCTATGGTTTTAGCTCTACTGTTTGAGCAAAGCGAGTTTAGAGCGTTATAGACATAATTTTATAATTGACAAAGTAAAATTGATATCGGGAGGTAGAGTTCTTTTGTTACTTTTCTTGCTCATGAAAGAAAAGTAAGCGGACTATACGAACATTTGTTGTAATAGTCCTTTTTTTATTTGTTTCCAGTGTTCTAGCTGGGCTTTTTGGTTTTCTAGTTTTTTTGTAAAAATTAAAATAAAATCAGCAATGTTTTGTTGTTCTTCTATACAAGGAATTTTTATATTAATGTTTTTTATATTTTTTTCACTAATATGAACAATAGATTTTCCTTGTGCAATTTGAGCAATTTTATATTTGTATTTATATTTTAATAAAAGGCTCATAAATCTACCATCAAAAAAAGAACTTCTAAATATAAGTAAATCACTACCTAAAGCAATATCATCAAAAAAAATGCAAGTACAAGTTGATATATCTTCAGCAGTTTCTCCAGAAAGTGGTAATAAAACGTCATATTTTTTACTTAATACTAAATTTGTTGTATTAAGAGTTTTACTTTTTATTTCAGTAGCAAATTCATTATAATACGTGTAAAGTTCACCATATAGAATACAAGAGGTGCCTTTTTTTGATAAATCTGATTTACTTAAATTACCACCTCTAGAAAAACTACCAATATCGCCTAATTTTTTCTTTTCCCAATTAGGATAATTATTGCCGTTTTTATCTTTAAAGCGTAGTTTTTGGCTAAAGATTTGTTGTAGTAATCCTTTTTTCTGATTTTCTAGGCTAGTGATAGTATTTTCTAGGTTTGTTATTTTTTTATCTACTGTAGTAAGAAATTTAGCAATTTTTTCTTGTTCTTTTAATAAAGGAATATTTACAGGAATTGAAAGAAATAATTTCTTGTTTAATACTCTATTTCTACCAGCACCACCAGGAGAAGCAACATTTAAATCGTATTTTAATCTTTTCTGAGGAATTATATACTTGTAGAAAGTAGGAAGTTGATTATCTTTAAATGCAAAAGTTGGAAATCTATTAGATATATATTTTCCTTCATCATTATCATCAGTAATAGCAATAGCTTGCTCCCATGCAAATGTAATATTTAAAATAAGATTATTTTTAGGAACAATATACATTTTATCTGCACTAAGAATATTTTCTATTTTAACTAATTCATGAAATGTTCCTTTACAATGACTACGAATTCCTAATCTAATATAATCTGTAGTAGGCTTAGGAGCTTCTATAATATTACTATAAATAATATTTTTTAATGGTGTTTGTTTCCATTCATCAGTGAATTCTTTAAATCTTAATTTTGGTACATTCATTATTTTAACCCCAATTCATGAAAGTATTTGTCTAATTCTTCATCAATATTTTGGCTTTCGTTTTGGAGTTTGGTCAATGTGGCAAATTCTGCTTGTAGGTCTACTGGTTCTTCTTCTTCAAATGTATCTACATAACGAGGAATATTGAGGTTATAGTCGTTTTCTTCGATTTCTTCGATAGTGGCAACATGAGCATATTTTTCTACATCTTGGCGGTTTTTATATGTTTCGATGATTTTATGGATATGTTCATCTGTGATGAGGTTTTGATTTTTGCCCTTGTCGAATTCTTTGGAAGCATCAATAAATAATATATCTTTGTTTGGACGATTTTTCTTGAAGACTAAGATACAAGTCGGAATACTTGTGCCATAGAATAAGTTTGCAGGTAAGCCGATGACTGTATCGAGATAGTTGTAATCACGGATAATTACTTTGCGGATTTGTTCTTCAGCAGAGCCACGGAATAATACGCCATGTGGCAATACTACAGCCATAGTGCCGTCTTCATCTAAGGAGTTTAACATATGGCAGACAAAGGCAAAATCTGCTTTGCTAGAAGGTGCGAGTTTGCCATAAGGGCTGAAGCGTTCGTCTTCTAAGAATTTTTTATCAGCAGACCATTTGGCAGAATATGGCGGATTAGCTACGACTGCACTGAATTTTTTATCCATGAAAGCAGGTTCTTCAAGTGTATCGCCATTTGCTATTTCAAAATGTTGATATTGAATATTGTGCAGAAGCATATTCATGCGAGCAAGGTTATAGGTAGTTGCAGTTTTTTCTTGTCCGTAGTAATAAGTAACTTTAGTTTCTTTGCCGACACGAAGAAGAAGCGAACCACTACCGCAACATGGATCGTATACGGAGAATAATTTATCTTTATTTAAGGTTACAAGGCGAGCTAAGATTTTGGATACTTGTTGTGGTGTATAGAATTCGCCAGCTTTTTTGCCTGCTGTCTGGGCGAACATGCCTATTAAATATTCGTATGCATCACCGAGTACATCAATTTCAGCATTATCAAAATCTAAATCAAGATTGTCTATACTAGCTAATACTTTGCCGATTACTTGGCTACGTTCTTTGACATCTTTGCCAAGTTTTGTGGATTTTAAATCCATATCATCAAATAAACCTTCAAAATCATGCTGGCTTTGTGTACCGAGTGATGATTCAGAAATGGCAGAAATAGCTTTGTCGAGTTCTTCAATATCGAAGCTATTTGTTTCTTTTAAAACTTTAGTGAAGTGAGAAAATAAGTATTGTGGTGCGATAAAGTAACCAAGAGATTCAACAATATCAGAACTAAAATCGTTTCTTACATCTTCATCATTATTAGCATAGAAATCTTCAAAAGAGATATTATCTTCTTTTAATAATAAATGAGCATTTTTTTCTACTTTTTCAGATAGATAACGGTAAAAAATTAATCCTAAGATATAAGATTTAAATTCGTAAGCTTCCATACTACCACGCAAATTATTTGCCATATCCCAAAGTGTAGAATGAAGTTGTGCTTGTTGTACTTTTTGAATATCAGAAGTTGACATAAAAATCCTCCTAAAAATAAAATGATGTTCATTTCTTTTATGGTAAAGAAACGAACTAAAGAAAATTATTATAGATAAAATTTTAATTTAAAAATACAAAAAAGTAATGTATTATATTTATTTGTTCATTTCTTTGGTGACAAAGAAACGAACCAAAGAAAGCTACCGCAGATAAAATTTTAATTTTGAAAACATT